>JAEEGL010733940.1_pt1 | contig 23999 bp, 24 predicted proteins | sample 9134231 | NCBI WGS metagenome assembly JAEEGL01 (sample SAMN16246548, study PRJNA631951) | gut metagenome | biome: gut microbiome; feature: rumen; material: fiber-attached | host: Bos | place: Iran: Karaj | collected 2018-10
ATGGTCTAAATCTTGTTACAGTATCATTTCCAAATAATTTTTTACAAATAATTGTTACTGTACCTTTTAAATCAGACAATTTAATGTTCTTATCCACTAATAATCCTTCTATTTGAGTGAATTGATGTGAATGAGTTGCATCATCATCATCTCTTCTATATGTTTTACCAGGGCAAATCATTCTAATTGGTTCTTTTCCACCGTGTTCTAGCATTACTCTTGCTTGAACTGGACTAGTTTGACTTCTTAATAATATTTCATTATCTTTTATATAAAAAGTATCTTGAGCATCCCTTGCTGGATGTCCTTTAGGTATATTTAATAATTCAAAATTATATTTATCTTCTTCTACTTCTGGTCCATCATATACATCATATCCCATAGACATAAATATACTTTCAAAATCCTCTACTACTTTTTCTAATATATTAGGAGCTCCCATTGGTATTCTTAAGCTAGGTAAACTAATATCTATTACTTCACTTTTTAATTTTTCATTAATTTCAATAGTATTTAATTCATCTAATTTACTTTTAAATAATTCATTAAATTTGTTTTTCAATTCATTTATTTTAATACCAAATTCTTTTTTATCCTCTACTTCTTTAATCTTACTTCCTAATATAGTAATCTTACCATTTTTACCTAAATACTCTACTCTTATACTTTCTAAATCATTTTTATTATTTATATCTTTAAATGTATCATCTAAAGATTTTAATAATTTTTCCACTTCTTCAATCATAATAATATCCTTTCTATAAAAAAGTTTCATAAACAAAGGACGAATATTTCCGCGGTACCACCTTTATTTATGAAACTAATCATACACTTATATTTATAACGTAATTACCCGATGATACTCATTAATTGAATTTCATAATTATAATTTACTAAAGATAATTCCACCATTATATCTTTTCTCTTAATTAGTTTTATAATACTACTTAGATTAAATCAACATATCATTAAAAATTATTTGCTTTTCTTTCAAAGAAGCTCTTTGGATGCTTACATACTGGACATACCTCTGGAGGATTTTTTCCAATTACTACATGTCCACAATTTCTACAAATCCATATAGTATCTCCATCATCTGTAAATACTAATCCTTCTTCAATGTTTTTTATTAATTTTCTATATCTTTCTTCGTGTTCTTTTTCAATCTTACCAACACTTTCAAATAAAAATGCAATACGATCAAATCCTTCTTCTTTGGCTACTTTAGCAAATTCTTCATACATATCTGTCCATTCATAGTTTTCACCATCTGCTGCATCATTTAAATTAGCTAAAGTATCTGGAACTTCTCCATCATGTAATTCTTTAAACCATAATTTAGCATGTTCTTTTTCATTATTAGCAGTTTCTTCAAAAATTGCTGCGATTTGTTCATATCCATCTTTTTTTGCTTTTGATGCATAATATGAATACTTATTTCTTGCTTGGCTTTCTCCTGCAAAAGCAGCCATTAAATTAGCTTCTGTTTTACTTCCTTTTAATTCCATATTAATACTCCTTCTTCATAAAAAATTATATAATAATACCTTTTAAAAGTAAAGAAAAAGAAAGTTACCTTTCTCTTAATATTTTATCTAATTTTCTATAATTTTCTTTTAAATTATAATTATCTGGACTATTATATAATTCTTTTGCTTTCTTTTTCTTTGCTCTCTCTTCTTCTTGTACTTCTTTAGAAAGATTTAATATCTTTAATATATCTTTAACTATTACATATAATGCAGGTAATATAACAATTAATAACCATCCAAATGAACTAGATAAGAAGAATTGAATTCTACCTAATCCTGGTATTACTCCTTTAGTAATACCAATAATATTTCCTTCTTTAACACATGATTGATCATTATTAGTGTTATTATCTCCTCTTGTTATTAAGCATTTAGAACCATCATCTAATACTTTGCTTCCTACTACTCTATGTGTAACAGTCATACCATTTGTTACTTCCCAAGTAGATATAAATGTTATAACATCATTTACTTTAACATCATCAATTGAATTGATTTTAGTATTAACAATTACATCATAAACATTAATAGTAGGTTCCATGCTTGGACTTACTATTGTGTATACAGAAAACTTTGGCTCAAATCTATCTCCTAATTTAGCATACATTCTAGATGCTATAAAATAATATATTAATAACACACCAATTAATATTAATATAATAAATAAAGTCCAACTTATTACTGTATAAAAATACGTAAAAATTGTTTTAAACACATTTTTCTTATTAGTATTCTCCATAATATCCTCTAATCTACTTCTTTATATACAATCTTTAAATTTGCATTAATATTACCTTTATATTCTAAATTACGTTTACTTTGAAATAATGTTTCACTACGCCAATACATTTTAACTGGCTTTTTATCTTCTGTTTTAATTTCATTATTAGTAGATATCTTTAAAGTTCCTAACAAACCAGCAATATCAAAATAACTACCCATAAGTGGAGTTAAAGTGCTACTAGTAGTAGATACCACATTATTTATATATGACCAATCTTCATTATTATATGAATAAGAAAATCTAACTAATAAAGCACTATTATTAGTAGCAATCATATTTCTTTCAAATGTATTTTCTTTTATATCATATCTTATATCAAAATTAACTACTTCATCTTCATCATTTGGTATAACTTCAATTGTACTTATTCTTTCAACACTTAATTGTCCTTTTTTATCTAATTTACTTGAATCTACTTCTTCGTTAAGAGTACCACCATTAATAATTAATACTCTTCCATTAGTAGTAGTATATTCAATTACTTTATCTTTATTTTTAACATTTTTATCTTGATAATAATCTAGCATAAACATTAATGCTACTAATGCCATAATCATAAAAAAAATAATTGATTCAACAATTAACTTATAATTGCGCTTAGAATGGGCAACGCTTTTTATATCTTTGTCTTCATCAATAATACTTTCAAAAATACTGCTAACCCTTTTATTCATGACAATCTCCTTATTATGTATTAAGTATAACATATTATTTTAATTAAAAAAAGAGATTTTTATAAAATCTCTTTATTCAGTTCTAAGCGCAATTACTGGATCTTTTTTAGAAGCGCTTCTAGCAGGAATTAAACCACCTATTAATGTTAATAATACACTTAATATAATTAAAATAATTGCATGTTTTATATATAATAATGCACTAAGAGGTATATTACCAACATAATGATGTATAACTAAATTAATAATTGGTATTAATGCATAACTAATTGCAATACCTAATAAACCAGATAATAATCCAATAATAAATGTTTCAGCATTAAATATAGATGAAATATTTCTCTTTGATGCTCCAATTGCTCTTAATACTCCTATTTCTTTAGTTCTTTCATATACAGAAATATATGTTATTATACCAATCATTATGGATGATACTACTAATGATACTGATACAAATGCTATCAATACATAACTAACTGCATTTACAATCGTTTTAACAGAATTCATAAGTATACCAGTAGTATCTGAATAATTTATTTTTTCATCTTCTTCTACTAGATCATTATAATCATCTATAAATTTCAAGAAATTCTCCTTACCATCAAATGAATTAAAGTATACAGATATCATTGATGGATCTTCTAAGTCTTGATATCCTAATTTTATTAAATTTGTTTTAGCATTTGTTTCATCTTTATTTGATATAGCACTAATGATTCTTTTCATTTGATCTTCACTAATATTCATTTCAAATGCACTTGCTAATTTGTTTTCATCAACCCTAAATTGTTTAGCAATAGATGAAGTAATATTCTTTGTTATTTCTCCAACTTTAGTAAGTATTTCTTTTTGCATTAGTGCTTCAGTCATATATTTTGCCATTTCATTTATTACTGAATCAACTGGAGTGCTAGATACATAGTTTGAATAAACACTATCAACTATATTTTGATTTACTTTTGCTACTTTATTATTAGTATCAATAGTAAGTGACGAATCCATCATATAATATGCATTTATATATGATTGTAAAAATGATTTTAATAAACCTGTATAAGTTGTTTTAAATGTATTTACTGGTATTACATAACTATTTTCTAATTCTTTTAATTTGTTAGTATCATTTAAAGCAATATCTATTTTATTATCTATTTCACTTTCACTAATTGTATTAGTATTACTTAAAATATCACTAGTTAAAGATTTAAATGTATCTGAAAAGGCATTTTTAGCTTTACTAGTATCAGTTGTAATAGCATCAGATATATCATTAATTAATTTGTTATTATCTGATAACATGCTATCATCCATTTTTATATTAAACGCACTTTCTAATTTATTCTTATCAACTTTTATCATATCACTTAAATTAATACTTACATCATTACTATTATCTGAAAAACGCTTACCAGAAAACACATCAACTTTATCATTATCAATTTGTTTTTTTACAATTTCAGTTTTTGCAGATTCATTTATTATATATTCAGTTAATGCTTTTGTATAACCAACTCCAGTAGATAATGCCATTGAATTAGTACCTTCTTTAACACTTACTACTCCGACTACTTTTAGTTTAGTTGCATCATTATATAACCTATTCATATAATCATTATCATCATTCATATCTTCATATATATTATATTTACTGTTATATTTAAAAGTATCTGTTGGTTTAATTAGTCTTAAATCAACATTTAATAAATCATCATAAGTTAATTCTAAGGCTTTATTATTAACTTCAACTTTTTCACCACTCATTATTTTTGTGACCATTTTATTTAATTCTTCTGTATCTCTTAATCCTAGAGAATAGACAAGTAAATCAGATATAGCATTTGGTTCTGCTAAAACTATTACTATTTCATCATACTTTTCTGGCCATCTTCCTTTTAATACATCATATTGACTATTTAATAGCTCTTTATCATCAATCATTTGATTAAATATTGATGCATATGATGAATATGAAGATAACATGCTAGATGATCCATAAATTGATGTAAATAACGAACTAGGATTTATCTTTGCCAGCTTGTTTTTGGCATCAATTGTATATACCAGAGGATCAATACTATAAGAATATTTTATTGTACTTACATCTTTATCTATTTTTTTATAATTATTATCAATATATCTTTTAAAACTTTTTAAATCATTTGTAGTAATACTAGATAGCATAGTAGATACATAAGGTTGCTCAATTACTTTCTCTTCATCATTCTTTTCGTGATATCCGCTTAATGATAATAAAGTAGACATTACATCTCCTGATTCAGATGCAATCATTAATGGATAGCTAGTTAAAGTATCTTCTTGAATACTATCTACATAATTTTGAAAACCTGTAGATAACGCTAGTATTAATGCTATTCCTATAATACCTATTGATCCTGCTAATGATACTAATATTGTTCTACCCTTTTTAGTCATCAAGTTATTAAATGATAATCCTAAAGCAGTTTTAAATGACATAGATGTTTTTTTACTCTTTGTTATATTTTCTTCTTTGCTAACTTTAGTATTTATTTTTCCATCATATGGATTAGAATCACTAATTATCTTTCCATCTTTTAAATTAATGGTTCTACTAGCGTATTTTTTAGCTAGTTCAGGATTATGAGTAACCATAATAACCAATTTATCTTTACTTATATTTTTTAAAATATCCATAATTTGATAAGATGTTTCACTATCTAATGCTCCAGTTGGTTCATCAGCAAGTATTATTTCTGGATCATTAACTAAAGCTCTTGCTATTGCAACTCTTTGCATTTGTCCACCAGAAAGCTCACTTGGCTTTTTATAAATATGTTTTTCTAATCCAACATCTTTCAATGCTTTAATAGCTTTTTTATTCGATTCTTCTTTTGATATACCAGATAATGTTAATGCTAATTTAACATTATTTAAGACACTTTGATGAGTTATTAAATTATAACTTTGAAAAACAAAACCAATACGATGATTTCTATAACTATCCCAATCAGAATCTTTAAACTTTTTAGTACTTATTTCATTTACTTTTAAATCTCCAGATGTATATTTGTCTAATCCCCCGATTATATTTAAAAAAGTAGTTTTTCCAGAACCAGATGGTCCTAAAATCGCTGCAAATTCACTCTTTCTAAAATTAACAGATACATTATTTAAAGCCGTTTGTTTAAAATTGTTGGTAATATATATTTTAGTTAAATTCTTTATTTCTAACATAAAATTCCTCCTTTAAATAATATACTTAATTAATTATATTATGTATTATTTATAAATTCAACGATAATATTATTTGATTATTATCATATAATTTGGTATAATTAATTACACGGAGCCGTAGCCAAGTGGCTAAGGCGTGGGTCTGCAACACCCTGATCACCGGTTCGAATCCGGTCGGCTCCTCCAAATTAAAAATAGTTGAACTAAATGTTCAACTTTTTTATTGACAAACAATTAATTAATAATTATTATATTGAGATTAGAAGGCATGTAGTATCGTCTTTATTAAAGGAGGTATTACATGATTTTTTTATAATTTTATTTAAATTGGTATGTTAGGGAAAATATAGAAAGGATATATCAATTTAATAATTATGAAAATAAAATACTTAATAATTTTAGTTGCGTTGTTTTTTTCACTTTATGGAAATACTTATGCAATTACATTGGAAAAAGAAGAAGTAGATAATGTTTGGATATTTAGAAAAGGGGGTAACCAAAGTGCATTTTCTGCAAAATTTACGCATTATAAGTTAAATGGAAAAACAGCTTATTGCATTGAACCAGGAAAACATATTACTACTTTAAACTATAATATTAGTGAATATAATAATATTCCAATTAGTGATTATGAAAAGGAAAGAATAAGATTGATTGGTTACTATGGATATGATTATTCTAACCATCAAACATTAAGATATAAGATGGCTACTCAAGCATTAATATGGGAAGAATTAAGTCCTCAAAAAGTTGAATATTGGACTGAAAAATCAGGTGCTGGCACATATATAGATGTTAGCAAAGAAAAAAATGAGATATTAGAGTTAGTAGAATATCACCCAGAAGATGCAACATTTGATAATAATTATATTTATACATTAAATAATAAAGAGGTTGTATTTAATAACACTAACTATTATTTATTTAATTATAATATAATAAATAGTAATGATTATAATTACAGGATAGTTGGTAATAAATTATATATTACTCCATTAAAATATGGAGAAATAATAATAAATTTACAAAAAAAAGGATATACTACTAATAATTCTATCTATTTTGTTGGAGAAGATCCTAATTCACAAGGAATGGCATATTTTGGATTAAGTGATAATGATATTATTACATTAAAAGTAAATAATCAAAAAAGTGTTATTAAAATAGAAAAATTTGATAGAGATAACCATACGCTTTATAATGGTGATTCAACTGTTATTGGTACTATATATGGTATATATAATATAAATAATGTTTTATTAGATGAAATAACTATTGATAATAATGGATATGCTACATATTATCCAGAATATTATGGAGATTATTATATAAGAGAAATTAAAGCAGGCTATGGTTATCTATTAGATAATACTAATATATCTGTAAGCATAACTAATAAAAATCCTAATAAACAAATTGGAATATCAAATAAAGCAATTAACAAGAAAATTGAATTATATAAAGTTAGAAATAATTATGTATCTGGTATCATGGAATATGAAAGCAATATAACTTTTGAAATATATAGGGATGATATTTTAATTGCAAGTAAAAAAACAGATAATAATGGATATTTATATATTGATGTTCCTTATGGAACATATAAATTTAAACAAATAAATACAACTTATGGATATGAATTAGCAAAAGAATTCTCTATTAAAATAGATGATAATAGTAGTAATATTACTACTAAAATAGTATGTAATAATCCTAAAGTATCTAAAATAAAGATAATTAAAAAAGATGATAACAATAATATATTATTAAAAGATAATATTAGCTTTCTTATCATTAATAAAGATACTTTAAAAGAATATGAATATAAAACAAAAAATGGAATAGTAATTACTGATGAATTACCTTTTGGTTCATATATATTAAAAGAAAATAGTAATTATATAAGAGGATATGAAATAAATAAAGAAGAATATGAATTTACGATAGATGATAATAGTGATGATATTATTGAAATAGAGTTTATTAATAAAGAAATAAAAGGAAACATTGAAATAATAAAATTGGGTGAGATACCTATATATGATAATGATACTTTTAGATATGAGTTAAAAGAGTTAGACGATGTTACTTATATATTAAAAGCTAATAATGATATATATGATTATAATGATAATTTGATTTATAATAAAAATGATATTATTGATAAATATGTTACTAAAAAAGGAATAATAAATATTAATAATCTTTTTCTAGGAGATTATTGTTTAGTGGAAGAATACTCATTTAATAATTATATAAAAGATAATATTGAATATTGTTTTACTTTGAATAATGATAATTATATATATAAGAATACATTTATTAATTATTTAAAGAAAGGAACTTTTATATTGCATAAATATGATAAATATGACAATTCATTATTAAGCAACATTTATTTTACTATCTTAAATGAAGATAATAATATAGTATATGTTGGTAATACAGATGAAGATGGTATTATAAGAATAGATGATTTACCTTATGGAAAATACATAATAAAAGAAGATAGTACTAAAGAAGGTTATTTATTAAAAAGTGATTATGAAGAATTTATTATTGATGATAATAATTTATTAGTAGAAAAAAATATATATAATGAAAGAATTAAAGTTCCTAAAACATTAAGTAATAAAAAACACTTTAATTTATTAAATATTATATTATCTATATTTGGTATATTTTATGAAAAGAAAAAATATTGTTAAAATTATTATTCTTTTAATAATATATAATATTATTTGTATTATAATTAATCATTATTTTAATTTTGAAAGTACTATTAAATATAATACTATTATTAATAAAAATAATATTGAGAATAGAGTTGGCTATTTAGAAATAAATAAAATTAAATTTAAAAAAGATATATATGATATTAATAGTAGTTATAATAATGTTAATAAAAATATTGAAATAATTAGTAATGATTTAAATAATATTATTATAGCGGGTCATTCTGGAAATAATAAAAATGCTTTTTTTAAAGAACTTAAATATTTAAAATTAAATGATATTATTAAACTAAATTATAATAATAATGATTTATTATATATGATAAAAAATATATATGAAATAGATAAAAATGGTAATGCAGAAATAATAAAAGATGATAGTAAAACGCTTATATTAATAACTTGTAATGAAATAGATAGGACTAAACAAATAGTATATGTATCAGAATTAATAGCAGATTATATATAATCTGCATGTAAAAAGGTAACTATTATGTCCTCTCTATGATATAATTATTCTTGTGATAGTATGTATAACAAAATAGAAAAGATACGAAAAAGATACACATTAATGTGTATCTTAACTAAACTATTTAATATTAATTATTTTAATAATCGTAAATCTTTTTATAAAGATTTACTAATATATTATTATAAACAATTACTTTAATCTAATAGTATATTCCTTATTTCTAATTGTTATAACAATAAATGATTGATCAGCATTTTGCATATCTTTTGGTACTTCTAATGCTATTTTACCCTTTAATCTACTAGGAGTAATATTTACTCCTTTTTTATTTATTTCTTTTTCATTTATTATATATCTTAAAGAAACAAATTTATCTATAAATCCACTTATATTTTTAGATGTACTATAAAATGCACATTCTTCATCTATTGTATATTCACTTTCTAGTATCAATATAGTATTATCTAAATGATTATAATTAAGTGCTATTTTATCTTTATATGTATTACAATTGTTATCTATACATTGTTCATAATCATACATATAACTTTGAACATAAATTGGATTAGATAGTTTAATACTACTATTTCTCAGATTACTACTAATTAAAGATAATTTTTCACCAACATTTACTTCTTTTTCTCTAGTCACTTTATTTAATACTACCGGACTAACAATTATATTAACATAAGAAGTTTTACCACTTTTAAATTTATCTCGATATTTAACTGTATAACTCTTAGCTATTTTTTTCTCATTTATTTTAAACACCAATAAATATAATCTATCTGTATTATTATATATTGTTTCACTATTACTTGTATAAACATAATCGATATAATATAAATCATTATCTTGTATTGGATATATAGTTGTTTTTCCTAAATCTAATCTAAAACTATTAAAATCTAATTTTACATCTTCACCATAATCATTCTTTATTCTTAATCTTACAACCAAATAATAATTATCATCGATTGTTTTGCCATTATAATCTAATGTTGTTAAAATACTATCTTCTAAAGTAAAATTAAGGTTATTAACACTAAATGAAGATCCTTGTTTATATATAGCTTCTTTTGTTTCAGGTAATTTCTTATATGGAATAGACGCTATCATTATTACAACTATTACCCCAATTACAAATACCATAAATTTATTTTCTAATACATAATATTTAAATTCTCTAACAAATCTTCTAGCATTCCTTTTAATCTTTACTGTATCACTTTTAAATGTTACTTCTACTTCTTCATTATCTTTTTCTTCAGCTTTTAAATCCTTTAAATCTTTTTCAAAATTAAATTTATTAATATTTAGTCCAAATGCTCTTAACATAATCATTATTATTAATAATGATTGTGGAGCTAAATTTATAATCGATATATCTCTATACATTCTTGATACTTCTGCAGTCAACAATGTTTTTTCCATAGAAATCATTATACCTTTAGTAACTCTAAACAATATAAATAATAAAACATAATAAATAACTGCAGTTATATATAATTTAACTGGCTTTTTCTTGTTTATAAATAAAAGAATTATTACTAGTAAACCAACTAGTATAAGAATTATTGCTAAGAATGTTATTGGAGAAATATATTTAGCATAAAAGCCATGATAAGTATTACCAGAGTAATTACTGGTAACATATGCTTGAAAGAATCTCATTATATTAACAGATTTAGATAATAAATATGCACATAATAATGCAATTGCAAGATTTATTAATCTAAAATACTTAATTAAAAATGCGTATGGTTTTCTTAAAATCATCTTATATTCTCCTAGAATAATTTTATAATAAAACCTTTAAAAAGTCTATCCTAACTAAGTTTCTTATTTACAAGTAATTGCCCGCTTTTTAAATAAATATTATTATTATCATTAATAAACTTATTAATATTAGAATTAAATATTCTAATTACTTCATCTATAGTATCTCCATCTACTGTAATATAATAAGAATAATTATTATTAGGTATTAATATTTCTTGATTAGGATATATATAATCATCGATATTAAGTCCATTTAATGTTGCAAGTCATTCTGGATTAATATTATTATTAGATGCTATTTTATATAATGTATCTCCATTTTTAATAACATAATAATTAAAATAATCATTCATATAAAACACCTCTATTATAAAGTATGAAAAAAACACAAATGTGTTATTTAGATATAAATATTACATTTGTGTTATTAAAATTCCATTCAAAATTTTCTATTAGATATACTTCACCATATAATGGATTATACATATATAATCTTTCATTAGATAAATAATAAACTGTATCTTTATCTATATCAATAATCTTAATATTATCTAAATTACTTATATTAATATTAACATCATCAATAACTGAATATAATTTATTATCTATTAATTTATAATTAAATGGATTATCTTCCTTTTTAGTAAAATCATTGTTATATAACTCTTTTAATGATTTTCTAACTAATTTATTATTCTCTATTACTACTATTTCAGTTTCTCTTATCTTTAATTTATTTATATTTAATTCATATTCTTTTTCTTCTTTTTTATCTAATAAGTATACTCTATTCTTAATATTACCAACAAATACACTTTCAAAAGAAATTTTATTATTTAATTTAATTTCTTTTAATTCCCCATTATCCATATTAATAACAAATATCTTACTAAAATAATAATTTTCATTATAATTAGGTATTAATAAATAATTATCAAATTGATAATATAAAGATAATGAATATATATCTTTATTAAACAATTTAATTTCTTTGTTATTTTTACCAATTAAATAAAAGCTTTTATAATTATATACTAAATAATTCTTACCATGTAAATAATTAATATTAATATTATTATAAGATTTATTTATTTTTTTATATTCTATATATTTATAATCACTTTTATTAGCAAGATTATATGAATAATAATTATTATCTTTATAACATAAAGGATAAAAAGATAATACATCAGATATTGGTAAAATACAATTATCATTTAATATTTTAATATCTTTGATAATCTTTCTAGCATTCTTATATTTACTATTTATAAGAAAAGGATAATTATTCTTCTTATATTTAATATTAAATTTATAAATACTATCACTAATACTATATTCTTCATGGATATTATATTTATTTATTTTATAATCTAATCTATAATTATATGATTTTAAATAAAAGTATAAGAATAATAAAAACAATAATAATAAAATAGTAATAAATCTACTAAGTTTATGCTTCTTCATTTGTTTTGAATATCTTCTTTTTTGCGTTCGTCATAAATTCGTTTACATTAGTTTCTATTTCATCTAAAGCTCTTTTAGGAATATTCGAAAGAACTACTAGTTCTTTAACAGTATCAATATTTAATTTCCCCCATATTAATCCTTTATAGATATTCATATCATTATATAATTCTGGAGTAATAGTGTAATAGAAACTTCCCCAAATTAATCTTTTATGTCCTAATAATAGTCTTTTATTAGTTAATACAACTACATAAGTATTAAATAATTCAGTAAATTTTTCATTCTTTTGAGCACAAAAAACATATAATACTTCTTCATCATTATCTAAGTATTCTTCAACAACTTGGGCATGTTTTAATATTCTCCAAGCAATACCTCCAGGATATTTATTCTTAAACTCTAATACTTTGTCACAAACTATTCCCATTTTCTACACCTCGATTACTAATATTTAAATGAATCTTTATTAATTAACAACTCTAAATTAGATGTTACTTTTTGTTCTAAATCATATTGCTCTAATTCATTTATAAAATTATAACTTGTCTTACATTTAGCTTTAGCTTTTTTATTCTTAGCTTTAGCCTTACATTTTTGAACTGTTTTGTGTTCCGTATTATCTTTACTAATTACTGTTTCAACTTTATCTGTATATAGGTATGCTTTAAAATCATCTGCAATAGTACAATCTCCAGAGTTCTTATTACATTCTTCAACATAGTCTTTTAATGTTTTTATAACAGTATCATTTTCTTTTACTGCAATTGTTCCTAGGAATTCTGCTTTTTTCTCATAGAATCCCTTTACTTTAGAATCCTCTTTTGTAGATGTGTAATAACCATATAGATCAACATTGAAATATGTATCATTATTAGCTTTTTCTTTCTTAAATACTATTACTAATACTAATGCAATAATAGTAACTAATAAAACTATTAATAATACTAGAAACACCTTCTTTTCTGTTGGCATTTTTGCCTTTCTTTGCCTTCCTAATTCAATTTGTTCTTTCATATTTTACCTCCCATATCCATTATATCACAAAAAAAAGACTATACACAAGTATAGCCTCCATCAATTGGTAAGATTGCTCCGGTTACATAAGATGCCTCTTTTGATGCCAAAAATATAGCACCGGCATTTAATTCGCCTTTATGTCCATATCTTTGTAATGGCACAGTAGCTTTCATATAGTTTTTAAATTCCTCTGTATCTAATACTTCCTTTGTTAACTCAGTTTCAAAATAACCAGGACATATTGCATTACAAGTAATATTATACTTAGCTAATTCTGCTGCTACCGCTCTTGTAAAATTAACTACTCCGCCTTTAGATGAATGATATGCTACAGTACTTATTTGAGTATTACCTACAAGTCCATACATAGAAGCAATATTTATTATTCTTCCATAATTATTCTTTTTCATTATATTTGCAAATGCTCTTGTTACTTTAAAGACTGAAGTTTGATCAGTAGCTATAGTGAAATCCCATTCTTCATCACTCATATCTAATACACCTTTATCTTTTGATGAACCAGCACAATTCACTAATATATCTACTTTGCCAAACTTATCTTCAGTTATTTTAGCGGCATTATTAATATCATCTGTATTAGTAACATCACATTTTATAGTTAATATTTGAGTATTATATTTCTTTAATTCTTCTTTAACTTCTTCTAATTTTTCTATTCTTCTTGCTAGTAAAACAAGATTAGCGCCTTGCTTAGCAAAAGCTTCAGACATTTGTCTTCCTAGTCCAGATGATGCTCCAGTTATTACAGCAACATTTCCTTTTAAATCAAACATATTTTCACTCTCCTAATTTATTTTATCATATTATCAAAATTATTTGAAACATATTTTAGTGCTTCAGTTGCTGATATAGCACCATCTGATGTTGCAGTTACTAATTGCCTTAAAGATTTTGATCTAGTATCTCCAGCAACAAATATTCCAGCTTTATTTGTATGACATAATTCATCTGATTCTACGTATCCATCATCATTTAATTTAATAATATTAGCAAACATTTCATTATTTGGCTTTCTTCCAATAGCAATAAATAAACCTTCTACATTTAATATATTAATTTCACCATTTTTATTAGTAATCTCTATTCCCTTTAATTTGTCTTCACCAATTATTTTAGTTACTTTAGTACTATATAAAAATTCAACATTGTCTTTGTTCTCTAATTTATTTAATGTTATTCTTTCTCCTCTTGATGCATCTTTTCTTATTATTAAATATACTTTTTTAGCAATATTAGATAAATAAATAGCATCCTCTAAAGCAGTTGATCCTCCACCTACTACTGCTACTTCTTTATCTTTATAAAATCCCCCATCACAAGTTGCACAATAAGATATTCCTCTTCCTGTTAACTCTTCTTCACCTTTAATACCTAATTTTTTGTTCTCATTTCCAGTTGCTATAATAATACTTCTTGTTTCATAAACACTATCATTAGTTTTAACTTTTTTTACTTTTCCGTCTTCAACAGATATAACTTTTTCATATTTTACCTCTGCTCCTAAATCTTTCGCTTGATTATATAATTTAGTAGCAAAATCATAACCAGTTATATGTCTTTCTGCTGGATAGTTTTCAATATTTAAGGTATTAATAATTTGGCCTCCATAATTTTGAGATTCCAAAACAAGCACTTTTAAAGATGCCCTAGATGCATATATTGCTGCTGTTAAACCAGCTGGTCCTGCTCCAATTATTACCACATCATACATATTATAATTCCTCCAAAATACTATTTAATTTTTCTTTATTAATAGCTCCTATGTTTCTTTGTAATTCTTTTCCGTTTTTAAAAAGTATTAACAATGGTATTGATGATACTTCGTATCTTTCACAAAGATTATCTTCTTCATCCACATTTATAGAAACAAATTTAATATTATCATATTTTTCTTCTAATTCTTCTAATATTGGCTTTAGCATTTGACAAGGTCCGCACCATTCTGCATTAAAATCCACTAATACATATCCTTTATCTTCTAAAACAACACTACTAAAATCATTATTTGTTACTTTAATCATTTACTATTCTCCTTCTCTAGATACTCTATTATAGCATAAGCCGCGTTTCTACCACTTCTACTTGCCCAAGCTATTGTGCTTTTAACTCCTGCAACATCTCCACCAGCAAACACCTTTTTTATATTTGTTTTACCATCTTTATCTATAACAATTTTGCCTTTATTATTAATACCAACTTTTAGTTTTCTTACAACATTATGGGCATGAGAACCAATTGCACTAATAAATATGTTACATGGTATTTTGTATATACTATCCATATTATTCTTTATTATTTGCTTTCCTTTATTATATGTTATTTCTGTATTAACTAAACTAACACTTCTAACATTTTTTATACCATTTATTTTAACTATATTAGTATTAAATAAGAATTTTATTCCTTCCTTTACAGCATCATCATATTCCTCTTTTGATGCACTCATATTTTTTTCATCTCTTCTATAGATAACTGTTACTTTTTTTGCACCCATTCTTTTAATTGTTCTAGCAGTATCCATTGCAACATTTCCACCACCACAAACTACTACTTCTTTTCCTTCGGCATCTATATTAATTTTTTCTTCTAATACTTTATTTCCTCCATAAACTCCATTTAGTTTTTCGCCTTCTATATGTAGTTTATTTGGTATATTAGCACCAATTCCTATAAATATAGCGTCATACTTTCTTTTTAAAGAACTTAAACTAATATCTTTTCCCAATTCTGTATTATATTTTACATCTATACCATAGCTTATAATTGTATCAGTAACATCTTTTAATATATCTTTTGGTAATCTAAAATCTGGTACACCATGCATTAATAATCCACCTAAATAATCATATTTTTCATATATTGTAACGCCTATTCCATTTTTTCTTAAAAAATATGCACAGGTTAGACCAGCTGGACCAGACCCTATAATAGCAACATTATTTTTTGTTTCTTTTGGTACTCTTATCTTCCAATCATTTTTTAAAGCTTCATCACCAATTGTATATTCTAATGTTCCTATTTTTACTCTATTTTTCTTAATACATCCACCAATACATTGTTTGCTATGTGGACAAACTCTTCCACATACACTCATAAGTGTAGTAGTTTTACTTAGTACTTTATAAGCTTCTTTATAATTTTCTTTTTCAATTTCTTTAATAAAAGATGGAATATCGTTATTTAAAGGACATGCAAAAACACAAGGTTTATTCTTGCATAATTCACAATTATTAATTGATTCTAAACTCCTTTTTATCATAACTACTCACTCTAAAGATATTATATAACATTTTTTTAATTAATTAAAGGCAAGTTCAACATCTAAATTATTATCACTAATAGCAATTATTAAAAATATTATTCCACTAACAAGGATCATTGAACTTGCTATAAATGATAAATAAGTTAGTATATTAATATCTTTTTTTAAAGAATCATATGCATCTTTAAAAAAATATAAATATACAATTAGTAATACAGAGAAAATTAATATCATTATTTTCCTATATTTATTTTTACTATCAATAGATTTATTTAAAAAGAAATCTTTTTCATAATAGTTAGATATATAACTTAATATAATTATACCTATATATATAATCCATATATATTCTTCCATACTAATTTCTTTCAATTTATTATTTATATTATAATTCATATTAAATAATATGATATTTGATTTATTATTATAATTTTATATAATATTATTAGGATGATATAAATGAAAAAGAATTTAATATTAATATTTATTGGTATTGTAGTAGGATCTATTGTAATTACTACCCTATTACTAATAAATAATGAAAAAAACAAATTAAAAGGATATGGGGTATATAATACTATTATTAAATTAGATAAATTAAAAAGAAAAACTAAATTAATAGATATTGAAGCTAATAATAAAGAATATCCGTCTTTTCATAAATTATCTAGTGGTGAAAAATTTGATTTAATAGATAATTCTTATATTATTTTAGATGGTAGTATTCCTAAGTATGTTAATGGAAATGATACTACTACATCTAGTATAAATGATGTTAAAAATATATATATTTATAAAAATGATAATATTGGAAAATTTGCATTTTTAACTAATAAAGGATATGTATATGTAGGTGATTTAACATATAAAAAGAATAAATATAATAAAAATAAGTTTATTAGTTTAACAAAGATTGAAACTGTTTATAAATTTGATGAACTTAGAATATTAAATACTGGTAAATTAAAAAAGAAAAAGAAAACTGATAAAGATATAGAAAGAATATATTTAGTTGGTGTAGATGAAAATAAAGAATCATATATAATATTTGATTTAAACAAAAAATAGCTAATGCTATTTTTTTCTTTTAGATAATTCAACTAATTGTTTCCATAAAAGTGGTCCTACTACTCCATTTTCTTCAAATCCATAATCTTTTTGTATCTTTTTTATGGATTTTTCTGTAAGTTCATCAAATATTCCATTAACTCTTACTCCTGGTATAGATTTGTCATATAAGCATATTGCTAATAAGTATTTTTGCACTCTTATTACATCTTTCCCACTCATTCCTTTTGTTAAAAAATAATCTGGATATAAATCATCTATATAATCTTTATATTCAGATGGATATGATTTTAATATTTGATTATACGCATTTTGTAATATTAACCAATCTTTATATGTGAAAACACCCGTTACCGGAAGATTATATTTTTCTTGAAAAGCTTTAACCATAGTAATAGTATTATTACTATATATAGAATTTAATCCTAATCTTGGAATATCTTTGTCTAAGAAGGCTAATGCATCTAAAAAATAATGAACATATTCTACTTCTATACCTGTATCTCCATATTTTAATTCATCTGTATATAAAAATGTTGCTTCTTTTTCACTTATTCCTTCTGAATATAAATCACTTAATTTTTTAACACTTGTATATATATATTTAATTTTATACCAAGTAGCTTTATTAACTATTCCAGTTACTGGTAAATCAAATATCTCTTGAAATTTCTTTACTGCATCTTCTGTTTCTTTATCATATATACCTAATTCTGTATTTATATTTGGTATCGCTGGATAATTACGTCTTATTCTTTTTAAATCTCTTTGAATAGCAAGTACTGGATTACCTGCATTACCTAGTTTTATTTCATACCCTGGATAGCCTTCTTTATTATCTTTTATTGGAGCATCATATTTAATATTTATATCATTTCCATAAAAATATCTTAATATTTCCAATGGAGTTTTTCCTTCATTTGCTAAAGTAACAGTTCCCCATTGAGAAAGTCCATCACACTTAGTAATTCTTCCATCACAATATCTTGTGAAAAATGGTTGTACTTGACCTGTTTTTACAACATAATTATTAAATATATCTTCAACTATGTTATCTATATTTTCATATGTTGAGCCATTTTCTTTATAAGTTTGATCATATATAGGAGAGGATGTTATATCATAATTATACCCTTTACTTCTATACCATTCGTTATAAATTCTATTCATAGCAAAAGATATAATAGCATATATATTTGCTATTAAAGCATTTTTAGGCCAAGTTGGATATATTTCTCTTGCTGCAACATTAGATATATAATCAGTAAATGGTATTGTTATATCTTTTGCTGCACTATCTGGTGTTCCTAAATGAACAGTTATATTATTTGGTACTACTGGATATCTAATATTCATTATAACCCACCTACTTCAGGTACTATATTAATATCTTGAACAACACATACATCTTCAAATATATCTACTTTATATATATTATTATTAACTAAAACGTCATATGTTACTTTATTTGGTATATCCATATTAGAAATATTTAATTTAGGTGCTGGTAATAATATTTTTTCTATTAATCCTGATTCATTAGTCAATCCATCAAAAAATATAATATGATTATCATCTATATCTTTACTAATAATTACTCTTAAATTTTTAATGGGAATTGCTTCACTAGCAGTATATACTCTTATTCTTAATCTTCCCCATACAGGATAATCATTAATAAATGATTTATAAATATTTGTGTTCTTAAATGAATTATCATTAAAATTATATGTATTCATAAATACCCCCTATATATATAATATTTGTCCTACTTGTAATGTGTTATTTTTTAAGTTATTTTTATTTTTAATATAATCAACACTTGTATTATACTTATTTGCTATTTTATATAATGTATCTCCTTTTTTTACTACATATTCTGTATTGTTACTTGGTATATAATCATCTCCGAAACATTCTAATACTTCTAAATTATTTGATCTAATTTTAAGATTTTGACCTATTTTTAATGTATTATTAGTTAAATTATTATCTTTTATTATTTCATCAACAGTAACATTATATAACTTAGATATACTATATAAAGTATCGCCTTTCTCTACAGTATAATTTATAAATTCTGGTTTATTCATTTCGTTTTCATTAATATAGTTTTCTGGTATTCTTATTACTTGACCTATGCTTAAATTAGTATTCTTTAAATAATTTAAATCCATTATTTCTTTAACAGTAGTATTATATTTATTTGCTATTTTATATAACGTATCTCCTTTTTTTACTGTATACATAAACATACTATTAGGATTACTTCCTTCTTTATTAGGTATTTTTAATATTTGACCAATTTGCAATATACTACCTTTAATATTATTTAAAGATGCTAAGTCTGTAACTGATACTCCAAATTGATTGCTAATACCATATAAAGTATCTCCTGCTTTAACTGTATATGTCATAAAATCACCTAATATAATATATGCAAATAAAAAAAGAACTATATAGTTCTTTAAAATCAACATGGTGGAGTAGATGGGAATTGAACCCATGTCCAATATAACCTATTATGCAATATCTACAAGTTTAGTTAGAATTAATTTCATTATATACATAGTTCTAACCCACTAAAATATATAACTAGATTAATTAATAATTCTTTATCATACATTAATCAAATATAATAATATATCTTGTATTTACGAACCTTATTAAATCTCTACAAGAAAAGATATAATAAAGCCTCCTAACGACTAAGCGTATACTGGAGCAAAACTATAATTAGTTTCGTTATTTATTTTTTTGTTGCATTTAAGGTATGCCTACCACTTGCAATCACATCTAGTATTACATGTCGAAACCAAACTACCCCAAGTGCCATATATTATAACATAAATACCCTTTTTAGTAAATAAAATGTTGATAACTTAATAGTTATCAACAAATATCTAAATTTGGATCAGGATTTAAATCTAAATCAGCAAAATCACCCTTTAAGTATAATGGATATGCAGCTGCTCCTATCATAGCAGCATTATCTGTGCAATATATGAAATCAGGTATATCTAGTGATGCATTATATTTCTTACATAATTTATCTAATTCGCTTCTTAAATATTTGTTTGCAGATACTCCTCCTGCTATTATTACATTCTTTATTCCTGTATTTTTTAAAGCAATTTCTAATTTTCTTTTTAATTCATCTACTGCTACTATTTGAAAAGAACAAGCTAAATCTGCTTTTCTTATTTCATTACCTCTTTGAGTCTCATTATGAACTAAATTAATAATGCTACTTTTAAGTCCGCTATAACTAAAATTATAACTATTATCGTTTACTGGCTTAGGCAATTTATAAGTATCTTTGCCTTTTTTTGCTAAATTTTCGATATTAGGTCCACCAGGATAAGGTAAATCTAATACTCTTGCTACCTTATCAAATGCTTCTCCTATGGCATCATCTTCAGTTTCTCCTAATAATTCAAATTCATAATCATTTGACATCTTAATTAATTCTGTATGTCCGCCACTAATAACTAAAGCTAAACTTGGAAAAGTCATCTTTTCCCCTATTTTATTTGCGTATATATGACCAATTAAATGATTTACTTTAATTAATGGTTTATCATATACATAAGATAATACTTTTGCAAATTCAACTCCAACTAATAAAGAGCCTAATAAACCAGGACCATATGTAACTGCAATGGCATCAACATCATCAACTTTCATATTAGCTTTTTTTAGTGTGTCTTCTAAGACCATAGTTATATTCTCACAATGCATTCTTGATGCTATCTCTGGTACAACGCCACCAAATTCAGCATGTTTATCCATTTGAGTAAGAATAGTCAAAGCAACTACTTCATTACCATTTTTTACAATAGATATACTTGTTTCATCACATGAAGTTTCAATTGCTAATATATATACATCTTTCATTAAATCGCCTTCTTCATTATATAAGCATCTATTCCATTATAGTATTTTTCTCTCTTCCCAACTATTTCAAAGCCATACTTTTTATAGAAACTTATTGCAATTTCATTTAAAACACTTACTTCTAAAAAAATTGCAGTCTTTATTGTACCATACTTTTCTAAAAAATAATTTAAAAGATTACTTGCTAAGCCTTTTTTTCTATTATTTTGGTCAACTACAATATATTCTAATTCAAAACAATCGATATTTTTGTATATAATTAAAAAAGAATTCACGTTTTCATCGACTAATATAATATAATTATCATTATTTAGATAATCTTTAAGATTATAAGTCTTAGAAAAACTAGGATTATAAGATAATCCTAATTCGTTTATTCTTTTAATATCTTTCTCTAAAGCTTTCCTTATCATTTTCTTAATGCACTAATACTTTTAACATATACTGGATTCACTTCATGAGGATTCGTTGTATTCTTTTTTAATGTATGTTCAATTACTTTTGGATAATCAATTTCCACTTCTTCATAAATCTCAGTTGATTCTTTAAATTTTTCATATTCTTTATTAGAAGCATAACGATATTCTCCAAATAAAGTATTATATTTTGTAAAAAATCCAATATAGTAACCATTGTTATCAGAAAATGAAACTATTTTTTCATTAGCTTCGATTGATACAGCCATGCATTCCAAAGTCGTAATTGTTCTAATTGGTACGTTTAATGTTACCGCTAAAGTTTTAGCAATAACAACACCAATTCTAACTCCAGTAAAAGATCCTGGACCATTAACAACAATTATTGATTCAATATCGCTTTTGTTAATAACCTTTTTTACAACTGGCATAATTATTTTGCTATTTTCTCTTACTGTTTCAATTTTTCTCTTTTTTACTATTTTTCCATCTTTTTCTAATATAATTACTACATCATTTAAATGTGTATCAATTAATAAGTTCATACTATCACCCTATAAAACCGCTTCACATAGTTCTTCGTATTCTTTTCCATATGGTGTAAATACAAGAACTCTTGAATTTTCATCTATAATTTTAAATCTTATATCTAATCTTTCTTCTGGTAACCTGTCTTTAATTAACTCAGACCACTCAATTATTGTTACTCCACCCTTTTTATAATATTCTTCAATTCCAACATCTTCAGCTTCATCAATTCTATAAACATCCATATGATATAAAGGCAACTCTCCATTAGGATATTCTTTAATAATATTAAAAGTAGGACTAGTAATATTATCATCAATACCTAACGCATTAGCGAAACCTTTAACAAATACTGTTTTACCACAACCAAGTTCACCATCAAGACATATAACCATATTTGGAAATTTTTCGGATTCAATATTTTCAGCAATAGTTAAAGTGTCGTTAATGTCTTTGGACACAAATTTAAAATCCATTATATCACCTTATATAATTATAAAAAAAAATATCTTTTATAACAAGACATTTTACATAAATTTTATAAAAAGAATATTTTATTGCAAAAAAAAATTGGCAACTACCTATTTTCGCATAAACTATCTTCGGCGTATTAGTGCTTAACTTCTCTGTTCGGGATGGGAAGAGGTGTACCCACTAAGCTATCGTCACCAATAAAGGATTTTGTCCTTTAAAAACTTGATAATGCAAATACATCAAATATTCAATAAATAAAATTAAATTGTCGTATTATTAGTACTAGTCAGCTCAACGTATCACTACGCTTCCACCTCTAACCTATCAACGTTGTAGTCTACAACGGACCTTACTACATAAAGTATGGGAAAACTCATCTTGGAGGATGTTTCCCGCTTAGATGCTTTCAGCGGTTATCCCGTCCATACATAGCTACTCTGCGATGCAACTGGCGTTACAACAGATACACCAGAGGTATGTCCAATCCGGTCCTCTCGTACTAGGATCAGCTCTCCTCAATTTTCCAACGCCCACGACGGCTAGAGACCGAACTGTCTCACGACGTTCTGAACCCAGCTCGCGTGCCACTTTAATGGGCGAACAGCCCAACCCTTGGAAGCGAATCCTCCTCCAGGATGTGACGAGCCGACA
>JAEEGL014755442.1_pt1 | contig 23998 bp, 22 predicted proteins | sample 9134231 | NCBI WGS metagenome assembly JAEEGL01 (sample SAMN16246548, study PRJNA631951) | gut metagenome | biome: gut microbiome; feature: rumen; material: fiber-attached | host: Bos | place: Iran: Karaj | collected 2018-10
ACTGTCTTCATGAAAATCCCTCCTTTTTCATTTGCTTCTTTAACCTGTTTTCTTCGTCTACAAGCATAATATAATTTACCGAAGAAACAATGTCAATTCTGAAAAAACACCAAAAATACGGAGTTTCTTAATGTAAAAGGTAGCATTTCACAACCTCGGTTGTAAAGTCAATTCGTATGAGTTGGACGGAATTTCACAGATGTTCCAAAAACGAGGCTATGAAATTGTGGAATTTGCACAAAAAGCGGACATATATATCGTCAACACATGCACGGTAACAAATATCGCGGACCGTAAGAGCCGTCAGATGCTGAGTCGTGCCAGGCACCTCAATCCCGATGCGGTAGTTGTTGCAGCGGGCTGCTGGGTGCAGAATGACCCCGAAGCGGCCGCGTCAAACGAGAACGTCGATATCATCGTCGGAAACAACCATAAGGCGGAGATCATCGAAATAGTCGAGAACTGGATCGCCCGCCGGGGCGAAAATCACGTAGTCAGCGATCTGGCAAAACCCTGCGACTATGAAAATCTTACGATATCGGAAACCGCAGGTCACACACGCGCGTTCATGAAGATACAGGACGGCTGCAACCAGTTCTGCAGTTACTGTGCGATCCCGCTTGCAAGGGGAAGGGCAAGGAGCCGCGACCTGAAGGATATCGCAGAAGAAGCAGGGCGTCTTGCATCAAACGGATACAGAGAGATAGTCGTAACAGGCATTCATTTAAGTTCATACGGGCTTGATGTCTATAACACACATGCCGATAAGGGCGAGACAAACACTGCACTTCTTGATGCGATAGAAACCGTCGCCGGCACGGACGGCATAGAGCGCGTAAGGCTGGGATCGCTTGAACCAAGGCTTTTGACGGAAGATTTTGTCCGAAGGATGGCTTCGGTAAAAAAGCTGTGTCCGCATTTTCACATATCACTTCAGAGCGGGTGCGACAGCGTCCTTAAGCGTATGAACAGGCATTATACGACAGAGGAATTTGAAGAAAAGGTTGCCCTTTTACGAAACTCATTCGAACATCCCGCGATAACGACCGATATAATTGTCGGATTTCCCGGCGAGAGCGATGAGGAATTTGAAGAGACGCGGAAATTTCTCGAAAAGTGTGACATGTATGAGTGTCATATATTCAAATACTCGAGAAGAAGGGGAACCGCAGCCGACAAAATGAAAGGACAACTGACGGATGCGGTCAAGTCAAAGAGAAGCGATATACTGATCAGAGAATCGGATGCGCGAAAACACCGGTTTATGGAGTATTACACGGGAAAACGGGTCAAAGTACTGACCGAGGATACCGAGATGATAAACGGCAGGACATATACGGTGGGGTTTTCGCCCGAATATGTCAAGGTCGGAATCGACGAAACAGACAGCGGAAAGATTACAGAAATCTTGTGTTTTGAGCGAGATTGCGATATTATGAGAGGTGGTGCAGAGTTTTAATAAAAGCGCTGCATGACGCAGGCTGCGTCAACGCGAAGCGTTCTTGGAATGGCGTGGCTCTCAAGAAAGAGAGGAATGATATGCAGAATTTAGGAAACACCCAGTTTTTCAACGTTCAGACAGAGCCCGAAACGGGAGTGAAGGTTGTGCTCGAGACAGTATATGATGCGCTCAACGAGAAGGGTTACAATCCGGTCAACCAGATCGTCGGATACATCATGTCGGGAGATCCCACGTACATCACGAGCCACAACGGTGCGAGAAGCATGATTATGAAGGTTGAAAGAGATGAGCTTGTTGATGAACTTCTGACATCATATATCAAGAGCAACGGATGGCACTGAAATGCGTATTCTGGGACTTGATTACGGGAGCAAGACAGTCGGTGCGGCCATAAGCGATCCGCTTCTTGTGACGGCTCAGGGACTTGAGATCATACGAAGACAGTCCGAGGGAAAGCTTCGGCATACGTATCAGCGTATCGAGGAGATCATCCGTGAATACGGCGATGTTGAAAAGATCGTTCTCGGATACCCGAAGAACATGAACAACAGTGTCGGGGAACGCTGTGAAAAAGTTGAGGAATTCAAGGCCGCGCTCGAGAGAAGATGCGGCATTCCCGTCATACTCTGGGACGAAAGGCTGACAACGGTTGCGGCAGACAGGGCTATGATGGAGTCGGGGATACGAAGGGAAGACCGTCACAAATATGTTGACGAGATCGCTGCCATGCTCATCCTGCAGGGGTATCTTGATTCGATCAGGACTTAACCATGGAAAAGATAAAGTTTGAAACAGACAACGGCGTCGAAGAATTCTACGTGATCGACGAGACACGTATAAGCGGAAGGAATTACATCCTTGTTTCGGATTCGCTTGAGGATGAGGCTGAGGCGATGATCCTGCGGGATGATTCATCGGAAACGGATACCGAGGCGGTGTACGTTCCGGTTGAGGACGAGGCGGAACTTGATGCGCTCGCGCACGTGTTTGCCGAAAGTTTGGGAGATATAGATATTGAATAACGGGAAGATACGCATCATACCTCTGGGGGGACTCGACCAGATCGGTATGAACATCACTGCGTTTGAATATAATAATGACATCATAGTGGTCGATTGCGGCTTGGCGTTTCCCGAAGACGACATGCTCGGAATCGACCTTGTAATTCCCGATACTACTTATCTCGAGGATAATATCGACAGGGTAAGGGGCATGGTGATCACTCACGGACACGAGGATCACATAGGCGCGATACCTTATGTTCTGCAGAAAATGTCTGTTCCGCTGTACGGGACAAGACTTACGATGGCACTCATTGAGGGAAAGCTGGCCGAGCACGGGATATCGGATACGGTTGATAAACATGTGGTCTCGTTCGGGGATGTTGTGAGATTCAACGAGATATCGGTTGAGTTCATCAAGACCAATCACAGCATTACCGATGCATGTGCGCTTGCGATAACCTCACCCGCGGGAGTGATAGTCCATACGGGTGATTTTAAGGTGGATTACACACCGGTGTTCGGAGATCCCATCGATCTGGCGCGTTTCGCGGAGCTCGGGAAACAGGGTGTCCTTGCACTTCTGTGTGATTCGACAAATGCCGAGAGACAGGGTTTTACCAATTCGGAGAAGACTGTCGGACGCGCATTTGATGCGATATTCTCGGATCATGCCAGGTCAAGGATAATAGTCGCAACGTTTTCGTCAAACGTTGACAGGGTGCAGCAGATATTCGATACCGCTTCGCGCTATCAGAGAAAAGTCGTCCTTGAAGGACGCAGTATGGTCAACATCATCAAGACCGCGATAGACATCGGGTACATAAGTGTTCCGGAAGGGATAATCATCGACAGTTCGCAGATCAAGAACTATCCCGATGAAAAGACCGTGATCATCACGACAGGCAGCCAGGGCGAATCGATGGCGGCATTGTCGAGGATCGCTTCGAACATGCACAAGACCGTTTCGATCAAGCCCGGTGATGTGGTTGTATTTTCATCCAATCCGATACCCGGAAACGAAAAAGCAGTCTTCAAGGTCATAAATGAACTCAGCATGAAAGGTGCCGAGGTCATATTCCAGGATACACATGTAAGCGGACACGCGTGCCGCGAAGAGATCAAGCTGTTATACACACTCACAAAGCCCAGGTTTGCCGTGCCTGTTCACGGAGAGCACAGACATCTCATGGCACAGCGCAACATTGCGATCGAGGTCGGTGTTCCGAAGGAGAACGTTATGATTCTTCAGAACGGACAGGTCCTTGAACTTGATGCGTCGGGAGCGCAGGTGACCGGTGATGTTCCTACGGGAGCCGTGTTTGTTGACGGACTGGGCGTGGGGGATGTAGGAAACGTTGTGCTTCGAGACAGACAGCGTCTTGCCGATGACGGTATAGTAATCGTCTGCATGACGTTAGAGCCCGGTACGAACATAGTTACCGCAGGACCTCTTGTAATGTCGAGAGGTTTTGTGTATATAAAGGAATCCGACGAGTTCATGCTAGAGGCGACCGATGTCGTAAGGGAAGCGCTTGAGAAGATACAGGATCGGAACATTACGAGCAGAAACAAGATCAGGGATAATATCAAGGATGCGCTTTCGAGCTTTATATGGAAACGTATCAAGAGAAGCCCGATGATACTGTCAATAATAATGGAAAACGAAACGCTTTTCTGAGGGGAAAATGCTTAGCGACAAGATGACAAAGACCGTCGGTGCCGTTACCGATGCGATAAAGGAAACCGAAGAATTCCGGAGTTTTGAGAAGCAGAGGAAGGCCGTCAAAAGCAGCAGTGAGACAAGAGGTCTCATAGAACGCGCCAGGGACATACAGAACCGTCTCATGAACCTTCCCGAGGAAGAGCGGAACAACGATTACGCCGAGTCGCTCCAGAACGAGTACGAGGATATAGTCGAGAACTCAACGGTGTATGAATACGCAAAGGCGGAGTCGGCATTCGTTACGATGCTGCAGGAAGTACTCGGCGGGATAATAGAAAACTTCGACATGGATATTTAGAAAAGGACACTGTGATGAACATCAAAAATCTGGCCCTCGGTTTTATGGGCTTTATTGTAAGAGCATCCATACTTGCGATCGCCATCCTGGTGATATTCAAAACCGGACAGAAGGCATACGAGTTCGGTTTCAGGATCTTTACGGAAGAGGCTATGAGTCCTGCTCCGGGACGTGACGTTGCCGTCACGATCGTTGCGGGTGATTCGACGATGGATGTCGGAAAGATGCTCGAGGAAAAAGGACTGATCAGGGATTACAAACTGTTCTATGTTCAGAAGAAATGCTCGGTCTATGATGATGACATCAAACCGGGATTTTACACACTCAATACATCGATGACGGCAGAAGATATGTTTGCCATCATCGCCGGAAGAAAAGATACCGAAGGATCATCCGATGAGGATGAGGAAGATACTGATGATTCCATTATGCCCGCGGATCCCTCGTCAGAAGGTGAGAGCGCGCTCGACAAGGTATCAGGAGACTGGGAAGGTACCGAGGAGAACGAGGAGGATATTCACGATCCGTTTGAAGAAGGCGGTACCGATGACGGAGACGGCGAGGCTGCTCCTGCCGAAGACGGTGGCGGACAGTGATAACCGATGAGAGGATCGCCGCATATATAGATTCACTGTCGGGACCGTTACCACCTTTTCTTGAGAAGCTTGAAAAGGATGCAAAGGATTCCGGTATCCCGATAATCAGGAAGAGCGCGCAGAGCCTTCTGCGATATGTCCTTGCGGATGTCAGACCCGTAAGGGTACTGGAACTCGGTACGGCTACAGGATTTTCGGCCATATTCATGGCCGCATGCGGACGCAGTGATCTTCATATCGATACGATCGAAAATTATCCGCCGAGGATCGATGAGGCAAAAAAGAACATAGAAGAGTCCGGGTATTCCGACAGGATAAATCTTATCGAAGGTGATGCGCAGGAGATCATAGAGTCGCTTGAAAAGGACGGAAACGTTTACGACATGATCTTTATGGATGCCGCAAAAGGGCAGTACGGAAGTTATCTTCCGGTGTGTAAGAAAATGCTTTGCCCCGGAGGCGTTCTGATATCGGATAACGTTCTGTTTGACGGTGACATAGTTCAGTCGCGTTTTGCCGTAAGAAGAAGAGACCGGACGATCCATGCGAGGATGAGGGAGTACCTTCGGCAGATAACGGAGGATGAGGAACTTGTGACAACGATACTTCCGATAGGAGACGGAATGACACTGTCCGTTCTGGGTTCGGGAACCCGGAACGAATAGCAGGTGAGCAGAAACACTATGGAACATTTAAACAAGCCTGAACTGCTCGTTCCCGCGGGAAGTTTGGAAGTGCTCAAAACCGCAGTCCTGTACGGTGCGGATGCGGTCTATATAGGCGGAGAGGAATTCAGCCTCAGGGCTAAGGCGAAGAATTTTTCAAAAGATGATATGGCGGAGGGTATTGAGTATGCTCACGCACATGACGTGAAAGTATACGTAACCGCCAACATTTACGCTCACAACAAAGACATGGATGATGCGGCAGGATATTTTGAAGAACTTGCCGCTCTTGGGCCCGATGCGGTCCTCATTTCGGATCCGGGACTGTTTGCGATATGGCAGGAAGTATGTCCGAATATCCCGGTGCATATAAGCACGCAGGCAAACAACACGAACTACAGGGCGTTTGAGTTCTGGCACAAACTCGGAGCGGAGAGGGTCGTGTGCGCAAGAGAACTGACGCTCGATGAGATAAGAGAGCTTCGCGACCGGATCCCGTCCGACATGGAGATAGAATGCTTCGTGCACGGTGCGATGTGCATATCGTATTCGGGAAGATGCCTGTTGTCCGCATACATGACGGGAAGGAGTGCGAACCTCGGAGAGTGTACCCACCCGTGCAGATGGAAATATGCCGTCATGGAGGAGATGCGCCCCGGTGAGTACATGCCGGTCGAGGAAAACGACAGGGGAACGTTCATCTTCAATTCGAAAGATCTGTGCATGATCGGACACATTCCCGAGATGATCGAAGCCGGGATCGACAGTTTTAAGATCGAAGGCAGGATGAAGACGGCGCTCTATGTGGCAACCGTCGCAAGAACGTACCGAAAGGCAATAGACGATCATTTCGAATCGCCGGAAAAGTATAAAAAGAATATGCCGTGGTATCTGTCGGAGATAGGCAAGTGTACGTACAGACAGTTCACTACGGGATTTTATTTCGGAAAGCCCGATGACAGTGCCCAGATCTACGATAACAGCACATACGTTATCGAGAGCATCTTCCTCGGCATTATCGAAGAGGTAATGCCTGACGGAAGGATAAAGCTGACGCAGAAGAACAAGTTCTGCGTAAATGATACGATAGAAGTGATGAAGCCTGACGGCGACAATATTCCCGTAAGGGTCATGAAGATAGAAAGCGAAGACGGAGTCAGCCAGATGAGTGCGCCTCACGCCTGTCAGGTGATCTATGTGACACTTGAGAGGACGGACGATCCTCGGCAGGGCATTTTGTGGCAGGCAGGAGATCTTCTTCGCGCTGATGCACAAAAGGATGAACAGGAGAGGGCATGAGTTTATTATCCGTTATCGTTCCGTGCTTTAATGAAGAGGCAGCAATACCGTTCTTTTACGATGAGATGAAAAAAACGGAAAAAGAGTTTGCCGAAAAGTTTCCGGAAGTGACATTTGAATACATCTTTATCGATGACGGCTCGAATGATAAAACGATGGAAGTTTTAAAGGGGCTCAGGGATAAGGACAGGAGCGTTCATTTCTTATCGTTTTCCCGCAACTTCGGAAAAGAGGCGGCACTGTATGCCGGCTTTACGAAGGCAGCGGGCGATCACGTGGTTTGCATGGATGCGGACCTTCAGGATCCGCCCCACCTTCTTGCCGAAATGTATGAGGCAGTCACAAAGGAGGGATACGATTCCGCTGCGACAAGGCGTGTCACAAGACGCGGTGAGCCAAAGATCAGATCATTCTTTGCGAGAATGTTCTACAGACTGATGAACAGGATAAGTGATGTCGAGTTTGTGGACGGTGCGAGAGATTACAGGATAATGACAAGAAGGATGGTCGACGCGATACTGAAGCTTACCGAGAACAACCGCTTCACAAAGGGTATTTACAGCTGGGTAGGATTTACAACAAAATGGATCGAATTCGAGAATGTCGAGAGGATAGCGGGTGAGACCAAGTGGTCTTTCTTCGGTCTTTTGAGATACTCGTTCGAAGCAATACTCGGATTTTCAACGGCACCCCTGTCGTTTGTCATAACGCTCGGGTTTATAGTTACCGCAATGGCATTTCTGCTCATCATCTTTGTGGTTGTCAGAACACTTCTGTTCGGAGATCCGACGAGCGGCTGGCCGTCAATGATATGTATCATAGTTTTCTTTGCGGGAACGCAGCTTCTGTGCACGGGTATCGTCGGCGCATACCTTGGCAAAACATATCTTGAGACAAAGAACAGGCCCATATTCATCACAAAGGAAGAGGAGTGATATATGGCAAACCGTCCGATGCTGTCGGTCATAGTCCCGGTATATAACGTTGAAATAAGATTCCTTAAAGAGTGCTTTGAGAGCATTCTTTCACAGACGTTTCGCGACTTCGAGATGATAGTCGTCGATGACGGTGCGCTTGATGAGCTTAAGAAATACATCGACGGGTATGACTGGCGGGACGTAAAAGTTCTGGTCATTCATCAGGAGAACCGCGGAGTTGCCGCAGCCAGAAACGCAGGACTTGATAAGGCATCAGGGAAGTATGCAACGTTTGTTGATTCGGATGATACGATAGATCCCGAATGTTTTGAAGGTATCACCGGCTTTGCCGAAGAACACTGCCTTGAGGTCCTGATGTGGGGACTGAATCTTGACTATGGCAAACGCAGTAAAGAGTTCTCGCCGTATCGCGCGGACATTGCGCTGTTCTCAAAAGAACAGAAAGAGGAAGTGCAGTTCAAGACGCTTGTAGGGATACTCCCGTTTTATGTGTGCCCGCCCGCAAGTGAAGATGCATGCGGCAGCGCATGTGCGAAACTTTACGATAAGGATTTTCTTGATACGCACAAATTAAGATATACCGAAGGCCTCAAACGTGCCGAGGATATGGAATTCAATCTTCGCGTACTTGATGCGGCGGATCGTATCGGGTACCTTTATAAGCTGTATTACAACTACAGACAGCTTGAGACGAGTGCGACATTTACATACAGGGCGGGAGGAATCGAAGTGTTTACCGATTCGCTTAATGCGATGAGATCCCACCTCGTATCAGCAGATAAATCCGACCTGTATTTTCAGGTTTATTACATGAGATGCATGTTCTTTTTTCTTGAGAGCATGGACATGGACTATCTCAATCCGAACAATCCGAAACCTTTTTCCGAGAGGATCGGCGCCATGGCTCTTCAGGCACAAAAGGAGCCTTTTGCCGAGGCATTTGAAAAGCTTCGCGGCGATCATCTGACTTTTGCGAGAAAGATACCGCTGTTTCTCATAAGGCATAAGATGTTCAGGATGCTTGCACTGTTTTACAACGCATATAAGAAGATCAATCACTGACGGAAGAGATAATGGCAGACAGTTCACACAGCCCGGCTATTTCGATCATAATGCCGTGCTACAACACGGAAAAATATCTTAAGAAAACGATGGACAGTATTTTTGCCCAGACGTTTTCCGATTATGAGATCATAATGGTTGACGACGGGAGTACGGATTCAACTCCCGAGCTCCTTGACACATACGGCAAGGAGAATCCGGATAAGATCAAGGTGTTCCATAAAGAGAACGGAGGCCAGTCGACGGCAAGAAATCTTGCGCTCGATAGGGCCGCGGGAGAATACATTCTCTTCTGGGACAGCGATGATTATGCCGAGGTCGATTACCTTGAGAGACTGATAAATGCGGCACGCGACAATGACAGCGAGATGGTTCTGTCAGGCTCGCATTATATCGACGAGAACGGAGTCGTTATCGAGAACCTGAACTATCCGGTCGATCGCTTTCCGGATTATCCGCTTCGTCGTCTGTCGCCGCACGGAAAGCTCTACAGGAAGGATTACCTTGACAGGCACAATATCCGCTTTGCGCCGGGGAAACTTTACGAGGACAATCCGTTCAATTTCCTTGCGCTGTTTCTGTGCAGGAATCAGGTCATTCTGCCATACACGGGCCATTATCAGGTTGTTCATACCGGAAGCTCGATGTCGAGTGTCGTGACGTCCGACAAGGTTCCGTATGATGCGATGGAAGAAGCCCTTACTTACATGAACGATCATAAGGATGAGATAAACGATTACCATGTTTATGAGTTCACGGTACTCAGCTTCCTGACGTATTTCATCTTCCTCGGAAACCGTGAGCATATGCAGACTGCACTTCACAAATACAAGGGCTGCAAATATGACAGGCCGCTTGTCGATGAACTGTGTGCTTTTGCGCAGCGTGTCATTCCGGAGAAACTGCCGGAGTATTATAAAAATCCCAGAGTCGGGATCTTTCGCGAAACGGCTCTGCAGTTCAGGCACCGTGCAGGTGTGTGGCTGTTCGTGAAACTGCTTCGCACTCACACCCTCAAAGCGTTTGCGAGAGTATACTATGCGTTTGTGAGATAAAAGATGAGCGTGAGATTTTCGATAATAACAATATGCTACAATGCCGCGAAGGTCCTGCCCGTAACGATCGAATCCGTTCTGGCGCAGGATTTTTGCGACTTTGAATATGTGATCCAGGACGGTGATTCCATCGACGAAACCCCGAAAATAATCGAGTCATACAGGGAGAAGTTTGATGCGAAGGGGATCAGTTTCATCTATAATCGCGAAAAGGACGGCGGTATTTACGATGCAATGAACAGAGGCGCGGCGACGGCTGAGGGAGACTATATCAACTTCATGAATGCGGGTGACTGTTTTTATGCGCACGATGTGCTGTCAAAGGTTGCGAACAGTCTGGCGGGAAACAGTCCGACGATAGTATACGGTGACTGCGCGGTGTATGAATACGGGACGTTTTTCCGTTTTCCGAAGGATCTGCAGAACATCGAGGAGAACATGCCTTTTTCGCATCAGACGGTGTTCGCGGCAAGGGATTTTGTAAAGACGCATCCGTTTGAAACAAAATACCGGTACAGCGCGGATTATGATTTTCTCCTTAGTGCGCATGATGAGGACGTGGCATTTTCCGACTGCGGTTGTATCGTCTGCATAACGACTGCGGACGGGCTTTCAAGCGTTAAATACCGGGACACGATGATGGAGAGCATAGCGATACTCAAAGCTCACGGTGTTTTCAGACACAGCGAAGAGGAACTTGCAAAGCGCGCAAAGTCGCTTAAATTAAAGCAATTTGTGCTCGATCACTTCCCGGTATCTGTCAAAAAGACCATAAGAAAATGTCAGATCAGAAAAAGAGGCCAGAATATTGATGTAATTGTTCCAAAATGGTTTGAGAATATGTTATAATATATGATGTTTTCACGTTAATCCAATAATGTTTTATGAATAAACTATTGAAAGGAATGTGTGATAATGCAGAAAAAAAGAATCAGCATCGTATTAACTCTTATCCTTGCGGGACTTGTTCTTGTCGGAATGATCGCGGCAAGTGTTGCGTATTTTGGTACACAGCTCAAGTCGGCAACAAAAGAAGATGAAGAGATCTATTTCGACCACCTGTATTCGATCAGTGAGAAGCTCATCAATGCAGACAGGGATTTCTACCAGTCGATGGTTGCGGCCATCGAGTATCGCGATCTGTCTATGACTCCGGATGATGTCCCTCCCGAGCAGCTTCAGGGATTTATGGACCAGTATTATGCTGATTATGAAGAAAACAAACAGCAGGTACTTGAAAGAGTCAATCAGTCTCATGACATAGCGAGCAAAGAGGCGAGTCTGTATACAGGAACGAAGATCGATGTAAAGAATTTTGACGAGCTCTACAATGAGTTCATGGCCAATTTCGATACATGGGAAAGCTGCTATGACGTCAAGACGGGAGCGGGCGACTACACGCTGTTCATTCAGAACTTCGAGACCGCGCGTGACTCCATCTCCGAGATGACCGATATCACTGAAGAGTGGGCAAAGAAAGAGAAGGAATTGCACCAGAAGGAGATCAATTCCAGCATCGTTACGAGTGTCATCATCTTTTCAATACTTACCATAGTCATACTTGCGGGTGCGGTTATTGTTCTTCGCAAGATGAGACAGTCGATCAAATACGTTGTTTCTGCAGTTAATAATATGGCATCGGGAGACTTTGTCACCGAAGTAGAGGATGAGTCGATGTTCAGCGAGTTCCACAGTGTGGAAAACTCCATGGAGGACATGAGATCGCACCTTCAGGATTCGCTCCTTTCGGTTGTCAACGCTGCCGATTCCGTTAACACCAAGGCCGGTGATGCAAAGCACAGCATCGCCAATTCCGAAGAAAATACGGGAAGCATCTCGCTTGCTGTTGATGAACTTGCACAGGGTGCAATGTCGATGGCAGAAGACGTTCAGGTTACCGCAGGCATCACGGGCGAGATCGGTGATTCGATCGACAAGGTACAGGAAGCAGCTGACAGTAACCTTGAGAGAGTTAATGCTCTGTATGATGAGTCACTTGAACTTCAGAAGCAGCTCAAGCAGATACAGAAGGCTGATGAGGCAACGAATGAGAAGGCAGGTCAGGTTGCCGAGTCTGTAGGCAAGACAGCCGAGGTTGTTGAAGAGATCAGCAAGGCTGCAGAAGGTATCATCTCTATCGCGAACCAGACGAACCTCCTTGCACTTAACGCTTCGATAGAGGCGGCAAGAGCAGGAGAAGCAGGAAGAGGATTTTCGGTCGTTGCCGACAATATCAAGAACCTTGCCGAGGAGTCTAACCAGATGGCCGGCGAGATCACGCAGATGCTTCAGACCATAACCCAGTACAGTAACGACAACAGGATTCTCACGAACAGCATCAAGGAAGCAACTGTCAGCGAAGCTGCGGCCCTCGAGGAGATGACGGCGGCATTCGACAAGATGCTGGGACTTCTGAATGATACCGAGAACGGAAACAAGGAGATCGCATCACTTGTTCAGACGATGACCGAAGGAAAGGAAAGGATCCTTTCATCCGTGGAATCACTGTCAAGTATCTCGGAGGAGTATGCCGCATCAACGCAGGAGACGAATGCTTCCATCACACAGCTGACCGCAAACATGTCGGAAGTTGTTACGGGTGCGGAGGAACTCAATTCAATCTCAACGCAGCTTAAGGACAACGTTGCATTCTTCAAGGTTAACTGATACCCCCCTTTAAGGGATATTTACGGATAAGTCAAAGGAGGGACTGCCGTTTGGCAGTCCCTTATCGTAAGAGAAAATATATTTCAGACGCAGTACAAGGAGTAGGAGAAGATAATGAGCACAAGGATAGAGACCAAATGCCTTCATGAGGGATATGAGCCGCAGAACGGAGAGCCGAGACAGCTTCCGATATGGCAGTCAACGACATGGAAATATTCGACGAGTGATGACATGGGAGCGCTTTTTGATCTGGAGGCGAGTGGTTATTTCTATACGAGACTGCAGAATCCGACTAACGATCAGGCGGCAGCAAAACTTACCGCACTTGAGGGAGGATTTGCGGGGATGCTCACATCCTCAGGCCAGGCGGCAAACTTCTTCGCGGTGTTCAACATATGCGAAGCGGGAGATCACTTCATAGCGTCAAGCGCGATCTACGGCGGTACGTACAATCTCTTTCTTGTGACAATGGCAAAGATGGGGATCGAGTGCACATTTGTCGATCAGACGCTTCCCGAAGAGGAGCTGGCAAAGTATTTCAAACCCAACACGAAGGCAGTGTTCGCAGAGACGATAACGAATCCGACATGCACTGTTCTTGATATAGAGAAGTTCGCCCGTCTCGCGCACAGCCATGGTGTTCCGCTTATCGTTGACAACACGTTTGCAACTCCGATCAACTGCAGACCTATTGAATGGGGTGCGGATATCGTTACACATTCGACAACAAAGTATATCGACGGCCATGCGGTAAGTGTCGGCGGAGCAATAGTAGACAGCGGCAACTTCGACTGGATGGCACATAAGGACAGATTCCCCGGCCTTACCACACCCGATGACAGCTATCACGGTATCGTTTATGCCGAGAAGTTCGGTAAGGGCGCATACATTACAAAGGCAACTGCCCAGCTCATGCGTGACCTCGGTTGCATACAGAGCCCGCAGAATGCTTTTTACATCAATAACGGGCTCGAATCCCTTCATGTCCGCATGCAGCGCCACTGTGAGAACGCATATAAAGTTGCGGCATTTCTGAAGGCACACGAGAAGGTTGCATGGGTCCATTATCCCGATCTTCCCGATGACGAAAATCATGAACTTGCAAAGAAGTACCTGCCGAACGGTTCGTGCGGAGTACTCTGTTTTGCGATAAAAGGCGGAAGGGAACGCTCGATCGCATTCATGGATAAACTGAAGCTTGCGACGATCGCAACGCACGTTGCGGATGCAAGGACATGCCTGTTGCATCCTGCCAGTCACACACACCGCCAGCTCTCCGAGGAGCAGCTTATCGAGGCGGGCATCTCACCGGATCTTATAAGATATTCGGTCGGACTCGAAAATGCCGATGATCTGATCGAAGATCTGACACAGGCACTTGACAGCATCTGAGGATAGAAAAGAAGGTCGATGATAGAAGGAAATGTCTATGCGATAACAGGTCTTGTGAGCGCTTGCATGTGCTTCGCGATCTGGAGCTCGAACAACAGGATATTCGAAAAGGATAATGTGACCAGGAGCTATTTCTCATTCCTGCTCATTAACTTTATCTTCTGCAATATAGTGGATTCCCTCTGGGGATTCATGAATACCGGCGCGATCGATCTCGGACGTACCGGATTTGTCATCGACTCGTTTCTGATACATTTCATGGCCGTGTTCGTGGCGGCGTGCTGGTGTATTTTCCTGACATGTTATTTCGGGTTCGAGGAATCACGGCTGATAATGATCCTGCAGTGCATACCGCTTGTTCTGGCCATCGGGCTCCTTATCACCCAGTTCACGGACAATACAATCTTTATTATCGATGAAAACTGCAATTATTCGTCCGGACCTTTCAGAAGGTTCATGTTCTATATACAGTTCAGTTACTACATTATCGCATTCCTTAAGATAGTCTATTTTCTCACAAGAAACCGCAGGGGATACGGAATGCGGTTCAAGCTGCTGGCGATCGGCTGTTCTGTCATTCCGGTCGGGTTCGGCTGGCTTCAGTTTCTTAATCCCGATGCTCCGTACGTCATACTTGGGATCATGTTCTCGGCGGTCGTCGTGTTCAACGGAATGATGGTCATCGAGAAGATACGCAAATCCCGGAAGTTCGAAACGATATCAAAGGAAGCATATGAGACGCTTGAGGCAGTATCGGAGAATTTTGTCGCGACGGCGATGATAGATGTAACAACAGGCAGATTTACCGTCATCAAATCAACACCATACGCAGATGCTTTCATTGATCCGGATCTGGGGATACGTGATATGCTCCTGAACGTTTTCACGAGTGCCGCCGAGCCGGACTTCAAGGATGAGATCAGCGGATTCGCCGATCTTGCCACTCTGCCCGAAAGAATGGAAAACAAGCGTACGGTGAACATGCAGTACTGTTCCAAAGGTATAGGCTGGGCGATACTGAGTTTCATTGCGGTCGAGCGTGATGAGAATGCCCGTCTTAAAAAGGTCGCACTTGCACTTCAGTCTATAGATGAGTTCAAGAGAAAAGAGATCGAATATGAAGACGCTCTTTCAAGGGCGTATATGAACGAAAATGCTGTTCTTGCCGAACTGATCAAGATGCAGTCGGTTGGTGTTATCGCATCCGATATGGACAGGAAGGTCCTTGTCGCAAATGATGCGATCCTCGAGATGTTCGGACGTTTTGGAACCGATGCGAAGGGACTCAACATTTTTGACGTATGGAATGAGGAAAAGGTCAGGATGACGGACGAGGTCAGATCCAGGTACATTGAACTGGAGAAGACGGGAGGTTCATTCACATATGAGGCGGAGTGTGTTCCCGAGGAAGAAGACGGAAAGCTCAGATATCTTAAGGCAGATTGTAAGAGAGCGGATCTTCTGGACGGATCGCACATCATGATCACGTGTTTTACCGATATTACGCAGAGTAAACTGTTTGAGGAAAAACTGCGTATGCTCTCCGAGACGGATTCGCTTACGAGAATAGCGAACAGACGGTGCGGCGAGTCGCAGATCAGACTTCTCATGAAAGAAGGTATTCCCGGGATTTTCTGCCTGCTTGATATAGACGAGTTCAAGAAGATCAATGACACTTACGGACACCAGACCGGTGACGATACGATAGTGGCTGTTGCCAATGCGATCAAAGCAAGTTTCAGGTCAAATGATATTTTCATGAGGCTCGGCGGTGATGAGTTTGCGGTGTACATGCGTTCGGTCACAAAGCCCGAACTGGCAAAGATAAGAGTTGCGAGACTCTTTGAAAACATTGCAAGGATCGAACTTGAGAAGATCCCGAGGGGAACGATCACCATCAGTCTCGGAGCTGTTATTGTCGAGTCAAAGGACGGCGTCATAGAGGAACAATACGAAGATGTCTATAAACGGGCCGATATTGAGATGTATAAGTGCAAGTTAAAGATAGGCTCGAGTATGTCAATAGAGGAGAGGATGGAAAATGAAGAATCCTAAACGAGTGGTAAGCTACATCAAGGAAAACTTAGGTGAGGTCAAACACACGACGTTGAACCCGGAAGGGCCCGGCGTTGTTCGTATTCACATGGTGCCTCCGAAGTACGATGGTCCGGAACCTGTAGGAAGTGTCGTGATACTGAATGGTCAGGACATCATTCCGATAGGGGTGTCGTGGGCAGTCCTTTTATCGCTTCTGATAGATTCTATCAATGAATATCACGGACGTCCGATCACCGAGGAGGATACTGCGAAGATCGTTGAGTCAACGGTTAAGGCGGCTCAGCATGTTTACCGTTTCCTTCCGAAGTTCATTATCAAAAAGGACATCTTCAGGATCATGAACACGTTCAAGCAGATCGCCTATGGCGAAAAGCCCGACGAAGAGATCCAGTACATAAACATCAGTGAATACGCAAACAGCATGAGAGCTCCTCACAGAATGGATCTCATTGTTTCGGCGATGCAGAAGGGTAGTGCGTGGAACTGCAATCAGAAATGTGTTCACTGTTATGCGGCAGGACAGCCGCAGGCAGAAGAAGAAGAGCTTGTAACCGAAGAATGGAAGAGAATAATTGATAAGTGCCGGACATGTTGTATCCCGCAGGTTACTTTCACCGGAGGTGAGCCGACGATGAGAGAGGATCTTATCGAACTCATCAACCATGCGAGGTGGTTTGTTACGCGTCTTAACACGAACGGGATAAAGCTTACGAAGGAATACTGCAGTCAGCTGTTTGAGGCATCTCTTGACAGTGTACAGATTACATTCTACTCGTCGGATGCGGCGGTACATAATGAGCTTGTGGGTGCACCGATGTACGATAAGACTCTCGACGGGATAAAGAATGCGCTTGAAGCGGGACTCAACATAAGCATCAATACGCCGCTTTGCACAAAGAACAAAGACTATGTCGGGACACTGAAGTTTCTGCATGATCTCGGAGTAAGATATGTCACATGTTCGGGACTCATTACGACCGGAAACGCTACGCTTCCCGAGTCGGAGAGCCTGCAACTGTCCAAGGATGAGATAAAGAAGATACTGCAGGATGCGGTGGATTACGCATATGCCAACGGAATGGAGATAAGCTTTACGTCCCCGGGATGGATAGATGATACGGAATTCTTTGAGAAGAACGGAATGAACCAGCCGACATGCGGCGCGTGTCTGTCGAACATGGCGATCACGCCCGGCGGAAACGTCGTACCCTGCCAGAGCTGGCTGACTGACGGTGATCTCGGAAACTTCCTTGAGACTGACTGGCAAAAGATCTGGCACAGCGGAAAGTGCGAGAACAGGAGGTATTATTCGGCAATGATGACGGGACTGTGTCCGCTCCGTAAAGAAGAGGAAGGAGGCTCATATGAGAAATAAGATAAGAGTATTTGCGCTCTCCCTCTTTGTATTCGTGATGATGTTTGCGGTGCCGGTTTTTGCGGATACCGACGAGATACTGAACTATACGATCACTGTCGATGTCAATAAGGACGCAACGCTGAACCTCAACTATCATATCGATTGGAAGGTGCTTGATTCCGGATCGGGTATCGGGCCATTGACGTGGATGAAGATAGGTATCCCGAACAAGCATGTGGTTTCTGCGGTCGGAAAGAGCGATACCGTATCCCGGATCAGTTTATCCGGCAACTATGCCGAGGTATATCTTGACAGGGAGTATTACGAGGGTGATGTCGCAAGCGTCGATTTTCTCGTGGTCCAGGACTATATGTATCAGGTCGACAAGCTCAAAGAGGGTGAGACGGTCTATTCGTTTACGCCCGGATGGTTTGACGACATCAAGGTCGATAAGCTCGAGATCAGATGGAAAGAGGATAATTCGGTCGCCTTCACACCGAACTGCATGATGGAAGGTGAATACTATGTGTGGACGGACAGTCTCAAAAAGGGCGGAAAGTATACTGTTACCGTGACATATCCGAATGATGCGTACGGCTTTGATCTGTCAAAGAGCGAGGAATCCGATAGTGACAGCGGCGGGGTGCTTGATGTTATAGTCGGGATAATCGGTATCATCTTCGGACTTATCATGATGGCGGCTTTCGTCGCGATCCCGATAATAATCGGATATCTGTTCAATGCGGGATTCAGGGCGCTTACGGGAAGCGGCAGTCCGACGATCAAAAAGACAACAAGAGTGAAGGTAACGTATTATGATTCGTGCCCGGGCTGCGGAGCTCCGCGAAAAGAGGGCTCCAAGTTCTGTGAGTACTGCGGCAAATCGCTTGTAAAGAGTGAGGAGACGATCACGGATGAACAGCTCAAGAAAGAGGAGAAGGCAGCCGCCGCGTTCACTAAGAACGGTGAATACAAATACGGCTCGAGACCCAATACGTTCATCAGAGTCACCTCCGTTAATGTTCCGAACCCGCGCTATCATGCGCCTTCAAGAAGCAGTTCGGTAGGCCATCACAGTTCATGTGCCCACAGCTCGTGCGCATGTGCGTGTGCATGTGCATGCGCCGGAGGCGGTCGTGCAGGATGTACGATGAAGGACTTCTACAACACAAACCTGAAACTGGCCGCACTTGCCAAAGCCACAGGTACGAAAAAATGAAACGCGGGGACAGTCACTTCAGGACAGACAGATGGATATAGAGAAAAAGATCTCTGAAAAAGCGGAGAAGATAAATGAAATAATAGAGCAGTTCCTGCCCAAAGAGGAAGGATTGGCAAAGACTGTTGCCAAAGCCATGAACTACAGCATTCATGCAGGCGGAAAAAGGCTGCGCCCCATGCTCATGATGGAAACATATGAGATGTTCGGCGGAGGCGAAGCGCCAATCGTCCTGAATCCGTTCATGGCTGCAATAGAGATGATCCATACGTATTCCTTATGTCACGACGATCTTCCGGCAATGGACAATGATGACACAAGGCGCGGTCAGCCGAGTACCCACGCGAAGTTCGGAGAGGCGATGGGGATACTTGCCGGTGACGCGCTCCTTAACTATGCGTTTGAGACAGCGCTTCGCGCATTTGAAACAGTTTCTTCCGACACTGTAAAGGCGCTCAGGATACTCGCGAACAAGGCAGGCATATACGGCATGGTCGCAGGTCAGGTCGTTGATATCGAATCGGAGGACAGACCCGGTGACGTGACGATGGATACGATAAAGTTTATTCATGAGAACAAGACGGCAGCTATGATCGAGTCATCGATGATGATCGGAGCTGCGCTTGCGGGTGCTTCTGACGAAGAAATAGGCATGATGGAAAAGATCGGCTCCGATGTCGGTCTGGCATTTCAGATAAGAGACGATATACTCGATGTAACCGGCGACGAGAAAACTCTCGGTAAGCCGATCGGAAGTGACGAGGAAAACGGCAAGACAACATATGTTTCTCTCGTCGGTCTTGAACAGGCAGAGAAGGACGTTGAGGCCATCTCCGCCCGTGCCCTCTCAAACCTCGCATCCCTCCCGGGAGATAAAGCATTTCTTACGGAACTGATCCAGTACCTTATAAACAGGGATAATTGAGAAAACCTCTGTAATGTGGTATAGTAAAAGCCGATTTTGAATACCTTTTGAGGTGATTACGGATGCCTAAGAAAATAGCGCTGTTTTCGTGCGGCTGGGCCTTCGACCTTCTGCACGACTACTCCAAGGGAGTGGTTAAGCGTATGCAGGGCCAGGACGTGGACCTGTACATATTTGTCTGTTATCCGCCTTATGTGGACAGCGAGGCCATGAAACAGGGAGAACTGAACATATTCAATCTCCCGTACATAGAGGATTTTGACGGAGCGCTCATACTCGGTAACGCAATTGATCATGTCGGTGTGTATGAATCGATCATAGAGCGGTGTAATAAGGCGAATGTTCCCGTTATCTCCACGGGACGCAAGGATCCGGACGCATATTTTGTAGGAAGTGACAACTACAATGGCGCAAAGGATCTGTACACCCACCTGGTCGAAAAGCATGGAATTAAGAATCCGTTCTTTGTCGCGGGAAACGCAAACAACCAGGATTCCAACACGAGACTCGACACGCTCCGCGAAGTGATGGACGAGCATGGACTTGATACACAGGCTATCGAAGTGTTTTACAGCATGTGGGAGCCCAAACTTGTCGTTGATCATATCCATGAGATTTACGGCGACAGAAACGAACCCCTTCCCGATGCTTTCGTATGCGCGAACGATACACTTGCCATCGCGGTATGCCTGGCTCTTGAGGATATCGGATACGAGGTTCCTTCGGATACGATAGTTACCGGATTTGACAATGATTATTCCGCGGAGATATACAGCCCTTCGATCACAAGTGTTGATCAGAGGTTTGAGGATCTGGGGGCATACGCCCTGAGGCTTCTTCTCGATGTTATAGACGGAAACAGGCGTAACAAAGAGATGTATGTATCGTGTGAACTGTTTGAGAGTGAGAGCTGCGGTTGCCAGAGTCTTCACGATTTGGATTACCTGCGCCGCATGCAGGGAAAGAGCGTGTTCTATAACCGGATGATGACGACCATTTTTGAGAGGGGCGTCACTATTATAGAGGGCGAAGCTCTTGCCGGTGTTACTTATGAAGAGTTCGAGGGAAATCTGCGAAAAGCCTTTGAGGCGGATAAAACGTTCATAGGAAATACTTTTCATCTGGTTCTTGAGCCGAGTTTCAGAAAAGCGATGTCCAACATCGATACGAAGTTCAGGACGAAGGGCTACAGCAGGAAGATGGATGCAGTGTTCTCGATGGAGAACGGTAAGATCTCGAGCAATCCCGAATTTGAATCCAGAAATCTCGTACCTGTGATCGATCCCGACAAGAAGAACAGGGTGTTCGTTTTCGTCCCGATACATGAGATCACGGAGAATTACGGATACATCATTTTCGGTGACAATGTTGATATAGTCGGAAACGGCAATCATCTGTTTGAGTTCATAAACAGATTTGATGTTATAATGTCGAAGGTAAGACAGAACATCAGCCTAAGAATGCTTAATAAGCAGCTTGTTGAACTCACGGAAACGGATGTCCTGACTCACGTCAAAAACCGTGCAGCATACACATCGAAGGAAGCCGAGCTTAATTCCGTTATACGTTCGGGCATGCGGATGATGTTTGCGGTCGGGGTTTTCGATGTAAACGATCTTAAGAGCATGAACGATAACTACGGGCATGAGGCAGGAGATGATTATATCGTCAACTGTTGCAGTACGCTGTGTAAGGTGTTCAGGAGAAGCCCGGTTTACCGTATAGGCGGCGATGAGTTTGCCGTGATACTGCAGGGTAGTGATTTTAAGGAGCGGGAAGCTCTTTTTGCAGAATTAAAGAGCGAGATGGCAAAGATCACCGCAAACGCTTCGTCTCCGGAAGATGTGGTTTCAATGGCCGGCGGCTTCGGGGTGTTCGATCCAAGTGAAGACAGTAAGGTGGCAGATGTGTTTGCAAGAGCGGATGCCGCCATGTATGAAGATAAAGTTGAGATGAAGAAAGCCAAACAGGGCGCTTAAGGAGGAGAAAGGTTATGAGACTGATCACACGATCTGATTTTGACGGACTGGCATGCGGAGCACTGCTTCTCGAAGCAGGTATCATTGATAACTGGAAGTTCGCGCACCCGAAGGATCTGCAGGACGGACAGGTTGAGATCACGGCTGATGACTGCCTTGCGAACGTTCCTTTTGTGGAAGGCTGCGGACTGTGGTTCGACCATCATTCGAGCGAGGAGGAGCGTAACGAGCTTGCCGGCAGATACAAGGGAAAATGTGACAGCGCTGCTCCTTCATGCGCTAGAGTCATATATGAGTATTACGGCGGTAAGGAAAAATTTCCGCAGTTTGACGATCTTATGGTTGCTGTCGACAAGGTTGATTCCGGTAATCTTACGATCGATGAGATACAGAATCCGAAGGGCTGGATACTTGTCGGATTCCTTATGGATCCGAGAACAGGTCTCGGAAGATTCCGTAATTTCAGGATCAGTAACTACCAGCTTATGGAAGAGCTGCTTGTCGCATGCGGCAGGAACACGACCGAAGAGATCCTGGCACTCCCCGATGTTGTCGAGAGAATACAGCTTTACGAGGAGCAGACGAGGAAGTTCAAGGAGATGGTAACGGAGCATACCGAAGTATTCGGTAACCTCATCGTATCGGATCTTCGAGGCGTTGAGACGATCTATACCGGAAACAGATTCCTTATTTACAGCATGTATCCGGACCAGAACATTTCCGTATGGATGACTCCCGGAAAAGGCGGGCAGGGGCTTGCATGTGCGATCGGTTATTCGATCCTCAACAGGTCGGCAACGCTTGATGTCGGAAGCCTGTGCCTTAAATACGGCGGCGGCGGACATGAGAAGGTTGGAACATGTCAGTTTGAATCGTATGAAGCTGCATGCGTAATGCTTGAGGAACTTAAGAAACTCGCAAACGCGTAAGGAGGTTGTATATGGCCTGTGCCGGAAAACTGACAAGACTGCCTGAGGGAACGATCATACTTACGGAAGGTGAGGTCAATCTTGATATGTACAAGATCATAGACGGGCACGCCGAGGTATATATGGGATACAAAACGGAGAAGGAGACCCTGATCGGTATCATAGGTCCGCAGGCCTGTTTCGGCGAATTCGGCATGCTTCTTAAAAAACCTGCCATCTATACGGTTGTTGCCTATTCCGAGATACTTCTGCTTAGGATCACAGCCGACGAACTAGGAGATTTCGTATCCCAGAACCAGAAAAATATCATTGATATAATGAGAAACATGGCGAATACGATGCTGACCATGCGTACACAGATAGATCTTCTGTTAAACGATCTTGAGGAAGGCAGGAAGCTTGACGAAAAGGAAGTTCATGATATCGAGAAATCCATCGGCACATACACGGTTTTAAGAAACACCGACAGAACAGGCAAATTCCATACTCTCGATATGTTAAGAGCAGGAAGATACTAATGACGAGAAAAACATTGACAAGCCGGATCACATATGGTAGTTTAGACAAGGTCGCGTAAGCGGCCGGCCGAAGACAGCAGGTGCGAATATGCTGTAAGGAGGGACCCGCGAAGCGGGAGGATTCCTTACTGCACGACGAGCCCCATCGCCGCAGGCGATTCTCATGGGCGAGTCTCAATATTTGCGTAAGCAACAGACAGTTCGCCTGCCGAGGAGAATGAGAGTTTATCAATCACGTTGATATTATGCCCGTTCCTTCTTCGGAGCGGGTTTTTTATAACCTCGTTTTCGGCAAAATCGAAAATCTATAAGGAGGTAAAACATGGCAAAGGTAGAACTTAAGAAACCTGTGATCGATGAAATATCCGAAGTCATCAAAGACGCCCAGGGTGTTGTCCTCGTTGATTACCGCGGTCTTACCGTTGAACAGGACACGATCCTTCGTAAGCAGCTTCGTGAAGCAGGCATCACTTACAAGGTTTACAAGAACACAATGATGAACTTTGCGTTCAAGGGAACCGATCTTGAGGCTCTTAGCAGCCATCTTGAAGGTCCCAGTGCCATCGCAGTATCCAAGGAAGATGCAACGGCACCCGCACGTGTTATCGTTAAGTTTGCAAAGGAAGCTCCGAGTCTCGAGCTTAAGGCAGGCGTGATCGAAGGCGTGCTCTATGATGCAAAGGGTATCGCAGAGGTTGCCAAGATTCCCGGAAGAGAAGAACTTCTTTCCAGATTGCTTGGTTCACTTCAGTCTCCTGTTGCTAACTTCGCACGCGTTCTGAACCAGATCGCCGAGAAGGGCGGTGAGGCAGCACCTGCAAAGGAAGAGGCTCCCGCTGAAGAAGCAAAGGC
>JAEEGL016241784.1_pt1 | contig 23998 bp, 32 predicted proteins | sample 9134231 | NCBI WGS metagenome assembly JAEEGL01 (sample SAMN16246548, study PRJNA631951) | gut metagenome | biome: gut microbiome; feature: rumen; material: fiber-attached | host: Bos | place: Iran: Karaj | collected 2018-10
AATGAATGGTAATTTTTTACTACTTCTAGCCATCTATAATCATCCTTTCCTATTTTTTACGTCTACGAACAATTAACTTGTTACTAGCTTTTTTGCTGTCACGAGTTTTATGTCCCAAAGCAGGTTTACCCCATGGAGTAACTGGTCCTTTACGTCCAACTGGAGCTCTACCTTCACCACCACCATGTGGGTGATCGTTAGGGTTCATAACAGAACCACGAACTGTTGGTTTAATACCCATATGTCTTTTAGTACCAGCTTTACCAACTTTTACTAATTCATGATCTGCATTACCAACTTCACCAATAGTAGCACGACAAGCGCTTAAAACTTTTCTAACTTCACCACTTTGAAGTCTTAATAATGTATATCTTCCTTCATGTCCTAATACTTGAACACTAGAACCTGCAGAACGTGCTAATTGAGCACCTTTTCCTGGCATTAGTTCAATATTGTGAACCATTGTACCTTCTGGAATGTTTCCAAGTTGTAATGAGTTACCTACTAAAATATCTGTAGCGTCCCCACTAACAACCTTAGCTCCTACTTCTAATCCTTTTGGAGCGATGATATATCTTTTTTCACCATCTACATAAGTAATTAAAGCAATGTTAGCAGTTCTATTTGGATCGTATTCAATGGCAGATACTGTTCCTATAATACCGTCTTTATTTCTTTTGAAATCAATAATACGATATTTTCTTTTTTCACCGCCACCAATATGACGTACAGTTATTTTACCTTGATTATTACGTCCACCTTTTTTCTTAAGTGTAACAACTAATGATTTTTCTGGAGTAGTCTTAGTAATTTCGTCGTTAACGATTACAGACATATTTCTTTGACCATTAGTCATTGGTTTATATGTTTTTATAGCCATAATATCCTCCTTTAAGATTATAGTTCGATTGAACTACCTTCTTGTAATTTAACAATTGCTTTTTTAACTTTATTTGTTTTTCCAACATAACGACCAACTCTTTTTTTCTTTGGTCTAACATTTACAGTATTAACTGATTCAACTTTAACATTGAATAATTTTTCTACTGCTTGTTTAATTTCAGTTTTATTAGCTTTTACGTCAACACTAAATGTAATAGTGTTTCCTTCTTGAGCTAACTTAGCACTTTTTTCTGTTACAATTGGTGCTTTTATGATATCTCTATAATTATTCATAACTTAGCACCTCCTCTAAAGCTTTGAATGCATCTTTAGTGATTACCATTTTATCTGCTGTAATAACATCTAAAACATTTACTTCATCAGCAGTTAATAAGATAACATTTCTGAAGTTACGACTAGCTAAAACTAAGTTTTCGTCTAATTCATTAACTACGATTAATACATTCTTATCTAATTTTAAATCAGTCATAAATGCTTTAAAATCTTTAGCTTTATTACTTGCAAGTTTAATTTCATCTAAAACGATTAATTCAGATTCAATAACTTTGTAAGATAAAACTGATCTTAAGGCCAAACTTCTTTCTTTTCTATTTTGTTTAGTTGTGTAGTTTCTATTAGGATGTGGTCCAAATACTACACCACCATGATACCAATGTGGAGCTCTTGTACTACCTTGTCTAGCACGTCCAGTTCCTTTTTGTCTCCATGGTTTTGCTCCACCACCAGATACTTCACTTCTTGTTTTAGTATCAGCAGTTCCTTGTCTTTCAGCATTACGTGCAAGTCTTACTGCATCGTAGATAACTGCATCATTTGGTTCAATTCCCCAAACGCTAGCATTTGCTTCAATATCGCTTACTTTTTCTCCCTTAATATTTAATACATTTAATTTCTTCATATATTAGTACCTCCTATTCAGCACTTTCTACTGGAGCTTCTTCAGTTGCTTCAGTAACTTCAGTTTCTTCAGCAACTTCTTCTGCTTCTACAGCTTCTGCTACTTCTGTAACATCTTGTGTATTTTCAATTACAGTATTTTCAACATATGTAATTAATTCTTCTCTAGGATTTACTTTGCTAGGGTTTTTGCAAGCTGATTTAATAACAACTAATGCATTTTTTGCACCTGGTACATTACCTTTAACTAAGATAACATTATTTACTGTATCAACATCAACAATTTCTAAGTTTTGGATTGTTACAGTAAGTACACCCATGTGTCCTGGTAATTTTTTACCTTTAAATACACGCATTGGTCTCATTGTACCCATTGAACCTGGTTTTCTGTGATAATGAGAACCATGTCCCATAGGTCCTCTTGAATTTCCATGACGTTTTACAACACCTTGGAATCCATGACCCTTTGTAGTTCCAGTTACGTCTACTACTTCTCCTGGAGTAAAGATATCTGCTTTAATTTCTTGTCCTAAAGCATAATCATTAACATCTACACCTCTAATTTCTTTAAAGAAGCGCTTAGGTGTAGTTTTCGCTTTATTAGTTATACCTAATGAAGCCTTTGTCGCTAACTTTTCACGTTTTGTATCGAAACCTAATTGAATAGCTTCATAACCATCATTTTCAATTGTTTTAATTTGTGTAACAACATTTGGTTCAACTGAAATAACAGTTACTGGAGTTAATTTACCAGATTTACTGAATACTTGCGTCATTCCAATTTTACGACCTAAGATTCCTTTCATAATATACCTCCTATAATTTAATTTGAATATCAACACCACTTGGAATATCTAAATGAGTTAATGCCTCAATAGTTTCCTTACTTGGATTATTGATATCAATTAATCTTTTGTGTGTTCTCTTTTCAAATTGTTCACGTGAATCTTTATATTTGTGAACAGCTCTTAAAATAGTTACCTTTTCAATTTCAGTAGGAAGTGGTACTGGTCCACTTACTTCTCCACCATTTCTTTTAACTGTTTCAACAATTTTAGCACACGCATTGTCTAAACTTTTGTGGTCAAAAGCTTTTAATTTGATACGAACTTTTGTCTTTGCCATTATTGTTTTCCTCCTTCGCCTATATCTTGTATAGACTTGCTCCGTGTAAAAACCCGATTTTGACAGTTTAAATTTTATTTTTAATAACAACTTAACCTGGCGTATCGGCAACCTCACACATCTAAGCATGCCACACGTACATAATTATATTATAAAAAGTGTTAAAAATCAACACTTTTTTAACACTTTTTTCAATTTTACATTATCTAGTTTTAGAACTACTTTTTTCTATATAAACACGATTTTCAAAAATAGTATTTTCAGACACATTTAGCATATATAAACCTTCGCCATCATCTTTAACATATTGCATAACATGTTCTATATAATATGGATCTCCAGTTTTAGCTTGATGTACATGTTGCAAATATGATATATCGTTAGGGTTAGTTAGTATATCGTTAGCTAACACTTCATTTTCTATTGCTGCATCATCTACAAATTTTTGCATCGCACCAGGTCCTTGATTATAACATATAAGTGCTGCTAAAGGATTATTTTTACAATATGTTTGGTAATAAGAAGCTAAAATAGAGATTCCACACTTAATATTTAAATCAGGATCTTTTAATGAACTTATATCATATATAATATAATCGTTATTATAATATGTATCTGGATTATAAGTTATTACAAATTTTTCTTTTTTACCTTCATCAAAATTATATACGCTTTTTACCTCATCCACATGTGAATTATACACAATTTGCATAAGGTTACCACCAATGCCATGTGATTCTTGTGTAATCATAGCAGTTACTATATCTGCAGATACACCATATGTCATGGAATATTTAGAGATAATATCCCCGTATGTTTCAGAAACATATGAAACATCATCAGATTCACTATTATCCACACATTCTATATTTAAAACCGCATGATCAAAAGATTGAGTTATATTTTTTTCTTTATCAGTATCTTCTTTATTATATTCGTCAATAATTTTATCAACTTGACCTTCTAATTCTTTAATAATATCAGGAACGGAATAATCACTAGCCTTAGTATTGTCTTCTAAATCTAATTCAATAGGAAGTATCTCAGTCGAATCATCGAGACCTGCACCAAATGCAGTATTTTTAGTTCCAAATAACAGTAATGTCATAACACCTGCAGCACATACAAAAGATTTTGTATTTTTTTTAAGGCGCATAACGTTTTTAGTTTTTAATTTTTTCCTCATCGCTTTTTTTATATCACAAATTAAATCATATCCACCATAACTTAAATATTCTAAAAGCACATTAGTAAAGTCTTCGATAATAATTTGCATATTAGAGGTAGCAAAAGTAACGCGATAATTATCAGCATATATATTATTAAATCCTCTTTTAGATAACTTAAAAAGACTTTTTTTAGCATCTTGGTAATTTAAGAAATATACAACACTGCCCTCTGATATCTCACAGGCCAATTCTTTGTTTCGCTTATAAAATTTATATTTAATCATAAGTTCATCGCTTCCTTTACTTGAAGCAATTCCTCATCAGTGATATCTTTTATTTCAACAGTATTTGAAGAAATAATATACTCACTTATATAAATATTTTTATTATCAGTATATGCAAGATATTTTTTCCCATTTAAAGATATATCATCGACATATTCGTATTTTTCATTATCTATGTATATTTCTCTATTCATATAATCACTACCCTAATATAATTATAGCAAAGAAATTTTCTTTTAAAAAGCAAATTTTAAAAGAAATAAAAAAAGCGTGTAAACGCTTATCTTGTAAATGGTATTAAAGCCATAAAACGTGCTTTTTTAACCTCTGCAGCAATGTGTCTTTGATGTTTAGCACATGCACCAGTAATTCTTCTTGGTAATATTTTAAATTTATCACCACTTACATATTTTTTGATTACTTCTACATTTTTATAATCAACATCTTTACCAGCACACATTTGACATACTTTTTTCTTTTTTCTATAAAAATCAGCCATGTTAAATCCTCCTATTAATCTAGGAAATTATCATCAATTGAAACAGAATCTCCATATTCAGCATAAGGATCATTTTCTAAATCAATATCATTTGTTGGCATATCAAACATATCATCATTAGAAATATTTCCTTGTTGATTTTGACTTCTAGAATTTAAGAATTCAACTCTATTAGCATATACTTCAAATGAAGTTCTTTTGTTTCCGTCTTTATCTGTATAATTTCCAGTTTGTATACTACCTTCAATGCCAACTAGACTACCTTTATCTAAGTAGTTAGCAACATTTTCAGCTTGTTTTCTCCAAACAACAACGTTTATAAAGTCTGTACCTCTTTCACCTTGAGCATTAGCAACTACTCTACTTATTGCAACAGAAAATCTTGTATAAGCAATATTAGAAGAAGTATATCTAAGTTCTGGTTTTGAAGTTAAACGACCTACTAATTCAACTCTATTCATAAACGTACCTTCCTAATCTTCTTTTTTAGTAATTAAATGTCTTATTACATCTTTACTATTTCTAGCTATACGATCGAATTCATTTATAGCTTTATCATCATTAGCTTCAATAGTTATAACATAATAATATCCACTTTTATAATCACCAATTTCGTAAGCAAGTTCTCTTTGTCCCCACTCATTTACATCAGTAATTTTAGCACCATTATCTGTTAAAACTTTTTCAAATGTTTTTGCAACATTTTTGATTTCAGCTTCAGATATAGTTGTTCTTATGATGTACATAATTTCATAGTTTTTCATACTACACCTCCTTATGGTCTTTGGCTTCTTAAAGAAGCAAGGAGCTCATCGCTCGAAAGTATTATAACAAAAAACACATAATATGTAAAGAAAAAAAGATAGATATTTTATACCTATCTTATGTGATTGTCACAATTTATAAACCAAATTTAAAATCAAAAGGAATTTAAACTTCCTATACATTGAATCTAAAATAGCAGATATCTCCATCTTGCATTAAATATTCTTTACCTTCTAATCTAAGTCTTCCTGCCTCTTTAATTGCTTTTTCACTACCCAAGCATTCTAAATCAACAAAACTCATAACCTCAGCTTTAATAAAACCTCTTTCAAAATCAGTATGAATTATACCAGCACATTCAGGAGCTTTCATGCCTTTTTTAAAAGTCCATGCCCTACATTCATCAGAACCAGCTGTAAAAAATGTTGATAAACCAAGTAGATCATATGTGGCATTAACCAATTTATCTAAACCGCTTTCTTCAATTCCTAAATCAGCTAAAAATTCTTTTTTGTCTGATTCTTCTAGTTCACTTAACTCAGATTCTATTTTTGCACATACTATTACCACAGAGGCATTTTCTGCTTCTACATAACCTTTTACCATATCAGTATATTTATTTCCAGTTAATATGTCTTCTTCGCTGACATTGGCCATATATATAATAGGTTTTGATGTGATAAGTGAAAATGATTTTAACATATTTTTTTCATCATCATCTAAATCTAAATTTCTTATTGGAACATTTTTAAGTAGACTTTCTTGTATTTTACTAAGCAATTCATATTCTTTAATTGCATCTTTTTCTTTAGCTTTAGCTTTCTTCTCTACACGACCGATTCTTCCTTCAATTACTTCTAAATCAGCAAGCATAAGTTCTACATTTATAATTTCTATATCTCTTATAGGATCGACACTATTTTCAACGTGAATAATATCACTATTATCAAAACATCTAACTACTTCAACTATCGCATCCACTTCTCTTATGTGTGATAAAAATTTATTACCTAATCCTTCACCTTTAGAAGCACCTTTTACTAAACCAGCAATATCAGTAAATTCATATGTTGTTGGTACAACTCTTTCTGGAACATATAAATTTTCTAAAAACTCTAATCTTTTATCAGGTACTGTTACTACTCCAACATTAGGATCAATAGTAGCAAAAGGATAGTTTGCTGCTAATATATTTTTTTTAGTTATTGCATTAAAAAGTGTTGATTTACCAACATTTGGCAATCCAACTATTCCAGCTTTTAAACTCATAAAATCACTTCTTTCTTAAACATTATACCATATTTTATAAATTTGAAAAGAAAAAGCGACTATATTGTCGCATAAGTATTAATACCTAAAGGTATTCCAATTATATTCCATGATACTATTACCACCAACCATACAAGCGCTAATAAAAGCATAGATGGCAATATTAATTTGATTGTACCAAATATTGTTATTTCTTTTTTATCACCATCGTTATATTTTTGTAATAAACCTAACATAATGATGAAATATATGAAAAATGGTGATATTGCTTTACCAATTCCATCAGCAATGCTATATATGAACTGCGTAAATTCTGGTGAAATATTTGCTCTCATGAAAAGAGGTACTATAAGTGGCGCAGCCATATTCCATTTTGTAAATGTATTAGGAATTAATATACTTATTATAATAATAAATATGAATAATACGCCAATAAGTAAATTACCAGAAAATTTTAATGAAGCAGTTAAACTTATTAGTTTTGCTGATAAGACAGTACCTATATTAGTATATGTAAGTACACCATACATAATTGATGCGAAAAACATAAGTACAAATATATATCCGCAGTTTTCAAAACTTTTATATAATCCAACATTATAATCTAATCTTGTTTTAATATTTCCAGAAATGAAGCCGTATATTCCGCCACAAATCATAACTGCGATTAAAACAATAAACATAAGTGCATCCTTAAATGGTGCTGTATCAGAAAGCAATTTTGCTATATAAGTAGTTTTACTATTATCAAGTAATATACCACCTGGTAATATCATAAATACTATACCAATCAAAATTAATAATGAAGCAGCATTAGTAATCCATAATGCCTTATTTGATATAACAAGTCCATCATCTTCCACTTGTACTTTTTTAAATTTTGGAACCAAATACTTATTTATTATTGCCGTACCTAATATGACAACAATTAATGTACTCGCAATCATTATATACATGCATGATAATACATCATATGTGAAATTTGGGTCAACTTCAATTGATGCAGATAATTGTGTAATAGTTCCTAAAAAATAAGTATTATAATTATATATTATTCCAGTACCATAGCTACATATTATTCCTATAAATGACGTTACAATACCAAGCATTGGATTTCTACCAATATTTTTATATATAACGCCTATTATTGGTAATATAAATATAAATGCATAATCCCCAAAGAAAGTCATTATAGCGCAAATAACCAAAGTAAATAAAGTTATTATTGGTGTTTTAACATTCTTTAATGGTTGGCACAAATGTTTAATTAAACCAGATCTTTCTGCAATACTTGTTGCTATAAGTGAAATTATTATTAATGCCAATGGTTCTAACAATCTAAAATTAGTTAATGTGCTACTTAAAATATATTTAATACCATCAAGGCTTAATATATTATTTACCGAAACCATACTCATCTCTAAATTAGAATAATTAATTACAGCTTCTTCACCCTCAAAACCTATCCAAGATAGAAGCAAACTCGCTAAAGCAAGCACAATTACTATTATTCCCATTACGAAAATAGGACCTAAAACTTTAGCAGTTCTTTTAGTTTTTTTGGTCATAACTATCCCCTTCCAGTTTTATTACTTTTTTTAATTTCTTATTGAAATCAATACGAGGAAGCATTATGCTTCTTCCACATTTTAAGCATTTGATTTTAATATCTGCACCAACACGAGTAATTTCCCATTCATTATAACCACATGGATGTTGTTTTTTCATAACAACAATGCTACCTATTTTATACTCTTTATCCATAATTCACTACTCTTTTACATCTAATATTTCTAATATCCTATTCAAATCAGCTACATTTGTAAATGATATCACGATTTTTTTATCATTAATTTTTACTCTTGTATCTAATTTATCACGAAGCATATTTTCAACATACTTAAATTCAGTATTTTGAGGTTTGACTTTTCTTTCAATCTTATTTTTTTTCTCTACATTAGTTGTAATGCTTTCTAAATCATGTACCGGTAAATTACTTTCTACAATTTTATGAGCCATTTCTATTATTTCTTGTTCATCACTTAATTTAGATAATATTTTTGCATGACTCATAGTTAGTTTTTCTGTAGCAATCATTTTTTGCACTTCAGATGGTAATCTTAATATACCAATAATATTAGTAACGTGACTGCGACTTTTACCTACACGTTTACTCAATTCTTCTTGAGTCAAGCAAAGTTTCTCAATAATATTTTTATACGCTAAAGCTTCTTCTAATGGATTTAAATTTTCTCTTTGCAGATTTTCAAGCAATGAAATTTCCATCATTTCTTCATCTGTAAAATCTCTAATGATAGCTGGAATAGTTTCTTTTCCGGCTAATTTACTAGCCCTTACTCTTCTTTCACCAGCGATAATTTCATAGCCCTTTATACTTTTTTTAGCGATAATCGGTTGAAAAACACCGTGTTCTTTTATTGATGCTGACAATTCAGTCAATGCATCATCTGCAAATAACTTTCTTGGTTGATAAGGATTTGGACGTAACTCATCTAAAGATAGTTCAACAATTTCTTCTTTTGGAGTATTTTCATAGACATTTTTTTCAAATGTTTCTAAATCAAAATTTTCGTTATTAAATAGCTGCTCAAGTCCTTTTCCTAATGCTCTTTTCTTAGTTTCCATTTCTTGAAATCACCTCTTTTGCTAAATTTAAATAAGCTTCTGTTCCTCTACTTTTAGGATCATATGCTAATATAGGCATTCCATGACTAGGTGCTTCTGATAAACGTACTAATCTTGGAATAATAGTATCATATACGCGTTCTTTAAAATATGTCTTAATCTCTTCTACTACTTCTAATCCCAAATTAGTTCTATTATCTAACATAGTAAGTAATACACCTTCAATATCTAATGTTGGGTTTAAATTCTTTTGTGCCCACATGATAGAATTTAAAAGTTGCATAATTCCTTCCAAAGCAAAGAATTCACATTGTACAGGAATTATAACAGAATCTGATGCATATAATGCATTTGTTGTTAATGTACCAAGTGATGGTGGACAATCAATAATCATATAATCATATTTGTCTTTCACTTGCTCTAAACATATTTTTAATTGAGCACTTCTGTTAAATTCGTGATTAAGTCTACTCTTTTCCATAAGTTCTATATCTATACCTGCCAAATTAATTGATGCAGGTATGATTGATAGATTCTTAAATTTAGTCTTAATTATAGCTTCATCTATAGTCCCTTCGCCTATTAATAATTCATATACACTCTTATTAGTCTGTCTTTTATCAATGCCAATACCAGTTGTACTATTACCTTGAGGATCCAAATCTATTAATAAAACTTTTTTATTCAATGCACCCAAAGATGCTGCTAAATTTATACTAGTAGTAGTTTTACCAACTCCACCTTTTTGATTAACTAAAGCAATTACTTTGCCCATACTATCACCATTTTCTACACAATATTATTTTATCAAATTACACAAAATAAGTCTATAATTTTAAGCAAGTTGTGCAAAAGAAAAGACTAAATATTAGTCTTTAATTTGTATTACTTTTTTGTTTTCAGTTTTTGATACTTTTGGAACAGTAACTGTTAAAATACCATTTTTATAGCTTGCATTTATCGAAGATTCATCTAAGCCATCTCCAACATAAAATGTTCTGCTACACTTTCCATAATATCTTTCACGACGAAGATATTTTTCGTCTTTAGACTCTTTATTAGAATCTTGAGAAGCAATTACAGTTAGATAACCGTTTTCTAATTCTAATTTTATATTTTCTTTTTCATATCCAGGAAGCGCAATATCTAGCAAATAATTATCTTTTCCTTCTTTCACATCAGTTTTCATTATTTCGTTACTGCCTTTTTCAAATACATCACCAAAAACATCATCAAATATACTTGGTAACATAAATTCATCCCTTTCTTGTAAGTATCACTTACATATACATAATAGCACATTATTTTAGCACTGTCAATACAAGAGTGCTAATTACCCATAATTAATTTATTTTGTAACTGTAAACTCTTAAGATACTTTAAAAGTTTATTTTTTTCACACGCTGTAAGATTATTATAGGTATCTGTGCCATGCATTAAACCTTTTATCTCTTCTATCGTAATGTTATTAGCAATTAAAAAATAGATTGGTTTAACACCCTTATTTTTTAATTCGATATTAATTTTTTCTATTACTGCGATATAACTCATAGATTCCCACCTTCTACATTTTATAATACTTAACTAAAAAAGTGGGATTTTTTTTAATCCACTTTACTACTTTTTACTATTTTTTCTAATTCTTTTATAAAAACAGATTTATTATATTTAGGAACCAATATATATACATAACTTTTTGTTCTTGTAAGTGCGACATAAAAAAGTCTTCTTTCTTCACTATAGCGGTATCTATCAGGAGTTGGTAAAATTTTATTAAATATTTTACTAACAATCATTTTAGAAGGAAAACCTAATATATCATTACTTAAATTGATTAGTATAACATTTTCTGCTTCCAAGCCTTTAGATTTATGAACAGTCATATATCTTATATCCGACTTCAAAGATGAAATAGAATTACAATATCTATATATATCCCTATTATTTCTCCCTAATATCAAAATATTTTTTCCTAATTTATCGACTATTCCTTGAAATACCTTTTTAGGATTAGTATAATACACAAATTTTATAGGCAAAAATAAACTCTTATCGGATTTCAAAGTTTTTTTTATTTGGTACGGGTTTTTCATAATAAATTTACCAGCTATATCTAAAAGTTGCCTGCTATTTCTATATGTTTTAGTGATATATAAAACTTCACCTGTTGGAAAACTCTTTTTAAAATCCAACATTATATTTAAATCACATCCCGCAAATCTATATATTGATTGAAAGTCATCACCAACAGCCAAAAAAGAAGCGTTATTCTTCTTTATTATTTTTTCAATCAATCTAAATCTTATTGGAGAAGTATCCTGATACTCATCTATAATGATTACCTTATAATCAAGATCTACATTTCGCACTACATCGGTTGCTTTGATAATCATATCATCAAAATCTATTAACGAGTTTGAAGCAAGTTCATACTCATAAAATTGGTATATAGATAGCACCAACTTGATAAAATAATAATCTTTAGTTTTAAACTTATTACTATAAAATTTATTAAAATCTTTAAGTGTATAGCCATTTGCTTTTAAAACTTTAATATAACTTAAAATATTTAGTTTTAATTTGGAAATATCATTATTCAATATGAAGTTTCTATATTTTTTTAAAATATCAATTTTAACTACAAAATTATTATAATATTTTAATAATGCATACATAGCATTTACATCATCAAAAATCAATGATTCAAAATACTCGTCTATGATAAACTTCAAAAAATCACTCGTAATTTCATAATTATATCCTGCCTTATTTAATATATTTAGTGATAATTTATGAAATGTATATACATCTACTTCAAATATTCCCTGATTTTTTAATTTTAATTTCATATCAGACACACTAAAATTTGTAAACGATAATAATAAAATCTCATTAGGTTTATATCCATCTTCTAATAATTTTTTTATTTTACCAACAATAGTAGTAGTTTTACCACAGCCTGCACCTGCTATTACAAGTAAGTATTTGCTTTTAGAATTTATAACACGCATCTGTTCCTCATCATACTTAATATCCACAATATCACCCTAACAAATAATATATTTATTACTAGTTATAATCAAATATTCATTTTTTTATTTTCATATATTTTTTGCTTTCAATTTTAATTAATGTGTTATAATGAAATTGGAGGGATAATATGGCTAAAAAATTAGACGCGAAAAAATTAGGCGATAAAGCTTTAAAAAGTGGCAAAGGTTTCTTTTCTGAGTTCAAAGCATTTATAAAACGCGGGAATGTTATGGATTTAGCAGTTGCAGTTGTAATTGGTGGTGCTTTTGGAAAAATTGTTACTTCATTAGTTAATGATATTATAATGCCATTAGTAGGAATTATAATTGGAGGTCATGATTTCACATCACTTTCAATAACTATTGGCACTGCAAGTATTAACTATGGTACATTCATTCAAAATATAATAGACTTTTTAATTGTTGCGTTCTGTATATTTGTAGTTATGAAACTTGTTAACAAATTCTTAATCAAAGAGAAAAAAGAAGAAGCTAAAAAAGAAGAGCCATCTGAAGAAGTTAAATTATTAACAGAAATAAGAGATTTACTTAAAAAGAAAAAATAATCGAATTTTCGATTATTTTTTTTATAAAAAAACACCATGCGGTGTTATAAATCATAAGTGGGGCGCGGTAAGGGGATCGAACCCTTGCATAACGGAACCACAATCCGCCGTGTTAACCACTTCACCAACCACGCCATGTCATTGCTGACATGTAATATTTTAACAATAATTATTTTTTTTTGCAACACTTTTTATATAGTTTTTTCAAAATAGACGTAAACCCATACATAAATTTTGCAAATTAATAAAATAATTCAGGAGGTAAAAATGCAAAATTTTAATAGAGGTAATTATAATTATCTGAACAATAATTATAATATTCCAAATTATGAACAAAACATAATTAATACACAGGATTTCAATCCGTATGAAGGATATATAAGGGGAAACATGTTTAAAGAGTTATACAATAGCTATAAGATAGATAAACCATTTGATATTGTTCCTTTAAACGAACAAGCTGAAATGCTTATATATATTGATGCATATTCATTCGCATTGATAGACTTAAATTTATATTTAGATATACATCCGAATGATAAAAACGCTATTTCTACTTACAATATGTATTTAGCAAATTTAGAAGAATATATGCAAACATATCAAAACAAATATGGACCTATAGTTAATACCAGCAAAACATTGAATAGTTTTCCATGGGAATGGATAAAACACCCTTGGCCTTGGGAGAAAGGAGATTAATATGTGGGCATATCAAAAAAAATTAGAATATCCAATAAATATTCAAAATAAAGACTTAAAAATGGCGAAATATTTATCTGATCAATATGGCGGACCATATGGGGAGTTGAATGCAGCATTACAATATTTAAATCAACGCTATACAATGCCAGATGATATGGGAAAAGCATTATTAACAGATATCGGGACTGAGGAACTTGCACATATGGAAATGATTGCGACTATGATCCATCAATTAACGAAAGGCGCAAGTGTAGAAGAATTAGAGCACGCAGGATTAGCATCACATTATACATCTTTTGATCATGCGACATTTCCATCTAACTCACAAGGAATACCATATACCACAGCATACTTACAAACAACTGGAGATTATATTGCAGATTTAGAATCTGACATGGCAGCTGAACAACGTGCACGTGCAACCTATGAACACCTTATGGATTTAACTAATGATAAAGATGTTTTAGGACCGCTATCATTCTTAAGACAAAGAGAAATTATTCATTATCAAAGATTTAAAGAATTAAGAAATTATTACTTAAAAAATAAAATTTAACATATCCGTATTTTTTAAAACTTTTTTCAAATACTAATAATGGTGATAGTATGAAAAAATTTATATGCATTATTTTAGTAGCTTTTTTAATATGTGGTTGTAGCAATAATATTAAATTAACAATTAATGAGCCATCTAAAATATTATATGATGACATTCAGATTCACAGTAGCGATTTTGCTGAAATATTGAAACGAATTAATGAAAAAAATTTTTTACCATTATACAACTTTGAGGCGGTTGGTAAAAATCTATCTTTTATTTCAAACGAACTAACATATAACTTTGAAATACTAGATAATTATATAATCTACCTAGAAAAAGATAAAAAATATTATACCAAAGAGGAAAATATAAAAAAATTTTTAGACGAATTAAAAAACAAATATGATACAACTGATATTATAAATATTAATCTAGTGGAAAATTATAAACAATACAATCCAGATTACGTTATTAAATTAGATAATAGTCAAAAATATATCATTATTACAACTAAAATGAATATATATGATTTTGAAGTAAGAAGCAACCAAGTAAGCAATATACAAAACGAAATATCAAAAATAGAAAACGGAAAAATAATATGTATAGAAAAAGGCGATATTGAAAATTTAAATATATCATTTAAAAATCCCTATGAAAAGCAATTTACTGTGACATACGATAAAGAATTTAAGATAGAAATTAAAAAAGATGCTTAAGAGTTTTTTCTCTTAGCATCTTCTTTTTTTCTTAATTCAGTATTTAATATTTTCTTTCTTAGTCTATAGCTTAAAGGTGTAACCTCTACAAGTTCATCACTATTGATATAGTCTAAACACATTTCTAAAGTCATAATTCTAGGTCTATCAAGTACAACCGTATGATCAGAACCAGCTGCACGAGTATTAGTAAGTTTTTTACCTTTAACTACATTTACTGCTAAATCATTATCATGGTTATGTTCACCAACTATCATTCCTTCATATACTTCAGCACCTGGTTCAATAAACATTACACCACGATCTTCTAAAGCACCTAAAGCGTATGCAGTAGCTTTACCATTTTCCATTGATACCATAACACCTAATTTTCTTTCGCCAACCGTACTTGAAGCCATCTTACGATATTCTTTGTATGTATGATTCATAATACCATAACCTTTAGTCATAGTCATGAATTCAGTAGCAAAACCAATTAATCCTCTTGATGGGATTACATAAGTTAATCTAGTTTGATTTCCAGAAGGCGACATATTAATCATTTCGGCCTCTCTATTTCCTAAAGCAGTAATAATAGAGCCAACATATTCTTCCGGCACATCTATTTGTAGGTCTTCATATGGTTCACATTTTATACCATCAATTTCTTTTGTAATAACAGCAGGTTTTGAAACTTGAAGCTCAAACCCTTCTCTTCTCATATTTTCAATTAAAATAGATAAATGAAGTTCACCACGACCTGAAACTATAAATGATTCATTATCAGCAGGTTCAACTTTTAATGATACATCACGTTCAGTTTCTTTTCTTAATCTTTCCGCAATTTTTGTTGCAGTCAAAAGTTTTCCTTCTCTACCAGAAAAAGGTGATGAGTTAACGCCAAATGTCATTTGTAATGTTGGCTCGTCTATTCTTAATAAAGGTAGAGCCTCTTCTTTTCCAACTGTACAAATAGTTTCACCTACACTGATATCTGGTAAACCAGCTATAGCGATTATATCCCCAGCGCAAGCTTCAGTTATTTCGATTCTTTTATATCCTAAAAAACCAAACATCTTTTGAATTCTAAATTGCTTAACTGTACCATCCAAACGTATGCAAGATACCATTTCATTAACTTTAACCTGTCCACGTTTAACAACACCTATACCAATTCTTCCAACAAAATCAGTATAATCTAATAATGCAGGTTGGAATTGAAGTCCATCGCCTTCTTTAATCATTGGATCAGGTATATGTTTAATTATTGTATCTAGGATAGGGGCCATTGTCTCTTCTTGAGTAGTTTTGTCAGGAGAATAACTCGAAGTACCTGCTAATGCAGAAGCATATATTACAGGGAAATCCAATTGTTCTACAGTAGCACCTAAATCAATAAATAATTCCATAACTTCATCTACAACTTCTTTTGGACGTGCAGAATCCTTATCAATTTTATTGACAACTAAAATTGGAGTTACGCCTGCCTCTAATGCCTTTTTTAAAACAAACTTAGTTTGTGGCATTGGACCTTCATAAGCATCAACAACCAAAATTACACCATCTACCATATTCATAATACGCTCAACTTCTCCACCGAAATCAGCGTGACCTGGTGTATCTACTATATTGATTCTATAATCATTATAATCTATAGCAGTAGTTTTAGCTAATATAGTAATTCCTCTTTCCTTTTCAATCGTATTGGAATCCATTGACAAATCGTCTATATTTTCATTATTTCTAAACATACCTGAAGATTTTAATAATCTATCTACAAGCTTAGTTTTACCATGATCGACATGCGCGATAATAGCAATATTCTTAATTTTCTTCATAAAAATCACCCATTAACTGCATAATCATACCACACTTAAAAAAAAAAGTAAATATTTACTTGTATAAATACGGTAATTAAAAATTAATAAATCTTCATGTTTTGATGACACATATATTAAATGGAATTAGACAGATTTATACATATTACAATAAATTTTAGGCATTAAACTTTACAAACAACACATAAAACAAAGAAAAACAGTTAAAAATACTTTCTAACTGTTTCTTGATTTCAAATGTTTTTGGTAACTTTTTTGCAAAATACACCTATTTTATAATATTTTTTAAAATATAATCCATTGTTATCTTAATATCAGGAAAAATGTCAATTTGATCAAGTTGATCTCTCGTAAACCATCCAATATTAGTACTCTCATTAGGATCATAATTATATTTAATATTATCCAAAGGGACAGCCACATATGTTATATCAATATGCTGAACATCTGCACCTTCATTTTTTTGTATACCTAATGGTCTTATAAAATCTGTCTCTCTTGGAAATCTATCTCCTAGCAATCTTACTTTAAGATTGGTTTCTTCATAAACTTCACGAATAGCAGCTTCCTCAGGGGCTTCATTTTCAATAATATGTCCCCCAGGTTGTACCCATTTATTATATTTCTTATGTTTAACAAGTAAGATTTTTTTAGTTGATGGATCGATTACAAATGCAGAAGCACAAAAATCTCTTTTCATAATTCACCTCATTTTAGATATAAAGAAATTCATATAATTATTTCTTTACATGAATTTCTTTGAAATCGAATATAACATTTGTTGTTAACACAAACATTATAACTACCGCCATCAAAAATCCATATATAATATATCCTAATTTAGGACTATATAATAAATATATAATAGCAGCTAGTGAAAATAATATTTGTACTAAATATATAATTAGAACAGTTCTTCTTTGAGAAGAAGTCCTTTTTAATATTTGATGATGGATATGACATTTATCTGGAGTCGCCATACTCTCACCCTTAAGCTTTCTTCTCACAATTGCGAACACTACATCCAATAGTGGAATCGCAAGAATTAAAAACGGAATTATAATAGATGTAAGTACAATGCTTTTATATCCTAATAAAGCTACTACTCCAACCATATATCCTAAAAACATTGATCCAGAATCACCCAAGAAGATATCTGCAGGATGAAAATTATGTACTAAAAATCCTAGAGTACATCCAACGATGATTAAAGATAGTATATAATAAATACCAAATCTTCCCATAACAAAACTTATTACACCAATAGTAAGAAAATATATTGCACTAATTCCTGAAGCTAGTCCATCAAGTCCATCGATAAAGTTCATACAGTTAATACACGTTAATAAAAATAATATTGTAAATGGAATAGTTAACCATTTAAAATCAATTAAATAACCAAAAACACTTAATTTTGATATATTTATATCACCATATAAAACAACAACTAAAACAGCTAATAATTGAAATAGAAATTTTACTTTAGCTGAAATAGGATTAATATCATCTATGATTCCAGTAATTACAATTATAAAACTTCCTATTAATATTGAATTCATAAGCACACTTGGCTCACCAAATAAAATATAACCTAATAAAAATCCTCCTACTATAGCAAGTCCACCAAGACGAGGAATAGGTTTAGTATGTACTTTTCTTTCATTAGGGATATCCAAAGCATGAACATGCTCGGCTATTCTTTTAACAAATGGTACAAATAAAACCACAAATATTAAAGGAATCATAATATAAAATAAAGACTCTTTAAGCATTAAATAATTCATATAAAACCACCCAAATAAATTATAGCACATTACATACTAGAAATAAATAATTACTTGCATTTTAAATATTTCATTTTAGTAGACTCGCCCCCTCTTATATGCCTTATAGCTAAATGTTTCATTAAAATTGTTTTTATCTTTTCGTTTAATTCTTTATCTATTTTATAAAGTCTTTCATTTAAATCTTTATGAATAGTACTTTTTGAAAATCCAAATTTTTTTGCTATTTCACGCAAAGTCTCTTCGGTTTCCAACATATATTTAGCCTCTTTTATTACTCTATTTTTAATAAACTTGTTCATAGTTCACCTCAATAAAGTATATATTAGACATTTAAATTTATACTAAAAAAGAGCCAAAGCTCTATATTTCTTCTATTGTCTTCCCGAAATATTTTTCACCATTTAAAAGTTCACCTCTTAAAACAAATTCAAAGAATAGTTGATTTTTACTTACATCTCCAACATTTGAAATACCACTTTTACCTATAACATCTCCAGCTTTTACCTTTGTATTCACTGATACTATGACGTCACTAAGTAAATGATATCTACTCATAACCTCATTATTATGTTGAATTTCTACTATTTTACCACTAATGTCGTTTTCATACACATTAGTAACTTCACCATCATATATAGCCACAATATCGAATTCGTGGTCTGCACCATATATAATCCCAGTATTTTGCATATAAGTATCGTTAAAATATATAATTGATTTAATTTGTGTATCATAATCATCTTGATAATCATAATAATTACTTATAATTGAAACACTATCATCTATAAATGGTTTTACAATAACAGGACGTTCATTTTGAACTGGTACTACTTCTTCTAAAATTGGATTACCTACTAATCTCACTTTTTCTTTTGATTTCCCTTTTTTTAAATATATTGTCCCCACAAATGTACCAACACAAAGTACCAAGATAAGTGTATAAACAAACATTCTATATTTCTTTTTCATTTTTTCACCTCTATTTTAAGTGTGAACAAATATTGTTATTTTATACTACATTTTTGTAATTTGTACTCCAGTATAGTAGTGTTTTAATATATCTTTATAGGAATACCCACTTTTTGCCATACCATATGCTCCATATTGACTCATTCCTACACCATGACCATAACCTTTTGTATTTATATATATGTCATTATCAGTTCTCGTAATCTTAAAATATGTTGATTTAAGGGATAATCTATTTACAATTTCTGAGCCCGTAAACTTAACATTGTTTATTAAAATTAATTTTACACGGCCAGTACTAGTAGTATCTAATATATCAATATCTAAATCATCTGCATAATCTAAATTTAATAATTCATAAAACTCTTCTAAGCTGTAGTGATTTTGATAAGCAAATACAGGTGATATTTCATCCCACATCGAATCTACACTTACTAAATAAGGCAAATCACCTCCAAATATCTCAATACAATTTTCTGTTTTACCCACACTAGTAGAAAAAAAGAAAGCATTAACTACTTCCCCATCATAAACCATATATTCACCAGATGTTTCATCAACTGCCTCCATCACTTTAGATATGTTCCTTTGATACTTATCCTTCCAATTATCTTTTAATGTAGCAATATCTAAATATACTTGATTAGTTACCGTATCAATAACATCATATGAATTATTAATGTTTTGTTTCATTTTCGTTAAGGCATAACTACGCGATGCGACTGCTTGCGCCTTTAAAGCCTCAATGTCAAAAGTAACTGGCATCTCGCCAGCTACTACTCCAACTATATAATCTTCAAATGGTATTTTTTCTATTTTACCTGTTGAATCCCTTTTAACGCGAATATAAATATTTTGATTATATTTAAAATCGACAACTTTTTCTCTATAATAAAGTCTCACTACATAAATCATGAATACTATTAAAACTGATAGGAAAAAAAGTTTTTTCATATTTAGCTCCTTATAATCTCATAAAATCATATATAAAATTTACAACTAAATAAGAAATAGACATAGTCAAAAATAGATATATAAATCTCGATTGGATATATCGATTCTTTTTAAAAATATCGTTTAATCTAACTCCATCTAATGCCCACATTACTATAACAGCAACTATTAAATAGCAAATTGTCTTAACCATTATAATCATCTATCATGCCGACTCTTCTGACATGCCTTTCTTCTTCAGATGGTTTTGTTTCTAAATATTTCAATATCATCTTTTTAATTTTTCTCATTGGTAAATGCGCAGAAAAAGCAATCACATTTGCATGATTATGTAACGATGCATACATAGCATCATCTAAATCTACTATTCTAGCGCACCTAATACCTTTTACTTTATTAGCAGCTATTGACATACCAATTCCTGTACCACACATTAAAATACCTCTATCGATACTTTTATTTATGACAGCTTCACTTACTTCAAAAGCATATTTAGGATAATCTGAAGAATCTTCATCTTTAGGACAATAGTTCAAAACTTCATATCCTTTTTTTTCTAAAAATTTAATTATATCGTCTACCTTATCCAATCCATGATGATCGGATGCAATTCCTATTTTCATTTTATCACCTATAACAATTATATTATAAAATAGTATGTTTATCAATAAATGTCGAAAAATAAAGAAGCTATTAAGCTTCTTTATCATTGTTTAATCCATATTTACGATTAAATTTTTCAACACGTCCAGTTTTTTTAGTTGCTCCTTGTACACCTGTATAAAATGGATGACATTGATCACAAACTTCTACGTGTAGTTCATCTACTGTTGATTTAACAGTAAAAGTATTACCACAAATGCATGTTACTTTTGTATCAACATAATTTGGATGAATATTTTTCTTCATAACAATTCTCCTTCCGCCATGGCTAAATTAACCATAGAAATTTAATGCAAATGTATTATAACACACATTTATTATAAATAGCAATATATTTTTGTGTTTTATTTGATATTAGTGTCTATATAATATTTTATATTGTTGAATAAATTCCTCTGGCCTTCTAATGTATTATAATCTATATTTTCTAATTCAATAAAGATTATATCATATTGACTGCAGATTTTTTTAACATTACTATTGATTTCATCAAAAAGATTATCATATAGTTGACCATATGGATTATTATATCCTAAAAATATGATTTTTTCTTTATCACATTTTCTTAAAAGTTTTAATAGAGTATCCAAATCTTTCAAATAACTATCTATGTATGTTACTATATTGTCTTTTTCTAAATTCAAAATATTAGCAACTAAATCATTATATCCTATAGAAACTGTTAATATATCTGTTTTAATTAAAATATTTTGCAAAGTTTTTTTATCATATGCTACGTTATCATTTATATTTCTTATAAGATCTATAATTCTTTCGTCCTCTATTTTAATTTTTCTATATTCTTCCAAGACATCTTTTTCTTCCAAATAATCTTTAATATAATCTTCGAAACTATATTCTAAATAATAACCCATGCCATCAGAAATAGATGTATAGTATACTTTTTTATCCCTAAAGATATAATAAATAAAATATATTGACGATATAACAATAATTATAATAGCTATTTTTTTCATAAAACCTCCAAAAAAAAGCAGATATAAATCTACTTAATTTTATGCCTATTATTCAGAAATATCATTACTTTCAATAGACGCGCCAACATTTTTTAGCTTTTCAACTATGTTTTCATAGCCGCGCATTATATATTGTGCATTATCTATTACTGTTTTACCTTTGGCAGATAAAGCAGCTACCACCATACAAGCACCAGCACGTAAATCTGTTGCACTTACATGAGCTCCTTTTAAAGAAACAGGACCTTTAATTTTAAACATTTGATTGCTTAAAATTTCTATTTTCGCACCCATTTCTTGCAGATAAGGAATATGCTTATACCTACTTTCATATAATGTTTCTTCTATTTTACTTTCTCCTTTACATGCACATAATAAAGGAGTTATTGTTTGCTGAAGATCAGTTGCAAAGCCAGGATATCCTAATGTTTTAATATTTACTGGTTTCAAGCTTTTTGCTTTAGAAACAACAACATAATCTACCCCAACTTCTAAATTTACTCCCATCTCTATCAATTTTGATAAAAATGACTCAATATGCTCAGGAATTAGATTCTGCACACGCAACTTATTTCCCATTAACGCGCCTGCTATTATATAAGTTCCGGCTTCTATACGGTCAGGGATAACTTCAGTAAAACATCCGCCCAATTCTTTTACACCAGTAATCGTAATATCACTCGTACCTGCACCTTTTATTTTAGCGCCCATATTATTTAGAAATGTTGCAACATTTACAATTTCAGGTTCTTTTGCTGCATTGTGAATTATAGTTACACCACTTGCTAAACATGCAGTTAATATTGTATTTATTGTAGCACCTACACTTGGCATATCCAAATATATTTCGGCACCACTAAGTTTTTTAGCTTTAACAACTATCTTATCTTTTTCTTCATATACTTTAGCACCTAAAGCCTTATAACCTTTTAATGTTTGATCTATCGGTCTAGCACCAATTGAGCATCCTCCAGGAAATGAAGATACAGACTTTCTAAATCTTCCTAGCATTGATGACATAAAATAATAAGATGCACGTAACTTTTCACTTAAATTTTTAGGAATTTCACGATATGTTATTTTTGATGAATCTATTATCATCAAACCATCATTACGAGTAACCTTCGCACCTAAATATATCAATATTTTTTCTAAAACTTTTACGTCAGATACATCTGGAACATTGTCTATACTTACTATACCTTTTGAAAGTATAGCAGCAGGTATCAATGCAACTGCACTGTTTTTAGCACCACTTATATTTATTGTTCCCTTTAATTCTTTGCCACCATCTATAATAATCTGTTTCATACTGCCTCCACTACTATAAACTATGTCATTAATCGATTATAGTTACTCACAATAGTACATATATATTATACAAGAAATGGCGCTATTTATCAACAAATATTAGCCTATTATTTGCGCAACGCCTATTAGCATTAATATGATCCCACCTATAATTGTTGATATATTTCCTACTTTAAGATTTATTTTTTTACAAAAATAAAATCCTATATATGTCATACTCAAACTCACTATACAAAATAATAAATATGTGAATATATATTTATTAGTTATATTTTTTATGGTTACCCCTGTAATTAGGCTATCTATACTAACCGCAAACGCGAAAAGTAAAGTCTGCAATAAACCAGATATTTTTTCATATTCTTTGTCCTTTTTCGTTTCAATAATCATACCTATACCT
>JAEEGL010638659.1_pt1 | contig 23997 bp, 19 predicted proteins | sample 9134231 | NCBI WGS metagenome assembly JAEEGL01 (sample SAMN16246548, study PRJNA631951) | gut metagenome | biome: gut microbiome; feature: rumen; material: fiber-attached | host: Bos | place: Iran: Karaj | collected 2018-10
AAGTATTGCGTAATCTACTGTAGAACCAAGCTGTATGGTTCCTATAACGATTGATGCAATAAATGGAAGTGTTGTTCCCGTATAATACGGAATACCCATATTTATAAATATTGCCACCTCTATGACCGATACCAGAAGTACCGGCAGTGAGAGTGATCTGAATACAAAAAGTATTATCAATCCGACCAGAAGGATGGATACCGTATTAACTGTATTAAAATCGTGGTTTGTTATGTTTATAAGATCCTTTGTACAAGGAGCTTCTCCGATAAGCATTCCCTTTTCATCATACTTATCAAGAATGTCGTTTATCTCATCACACTGCCTGTTTACTTCGTCTGTTGCCACCTTGTATTCTGAGAGAATAAAGATCAGTTTATATTCGCCGTCATCGACTACTTCCTTCAGATTCTCAGGAATGAGCTCATCCGGAACAGCTGAACCTACAAAGCTTTCAAGTCCTAGAACCTTCTTTATTCCGTCAACCTTTTCGACCTCCTTCATAAACTTCTTAGTATCTTTACGACTGAGGTTTGAATCAAGCATAACTATATGAGTTGAATTCATCTCAAAGCTTTCCTGAAGTTTCTCTCCGGCAACGATACTAGGCAGGTCCTTTGGAAGGGATGTATCAAGGTTGTAATAAACCTTATTGTGCTTCTGTCCATAAAATGCAGGTATAACGAGTATCACTGCCAGAAGTATGAATATAATGAACCTCTTCACTATTCCATGACTCAGCTTTGAGAAGTCCGGAATAAGTGGTCTGTGGCTGGTCTTTGTAAGTGCTTTATCAAAACAGAGGATCATGGATGGAAGGATCGTAACGCAGCAGATAACACCGATTATTACACCCTTTGCCATGACGGTTCCCAGGTCAAGTCCAAGAGTAAAGCTCATAAACATAAGAGCTACGAATCCGGCTACTGTAGTGATCGAGCTTCCTACAACAGATACAAGAGTCTCATTAATTGCATCTGCCATGGCCTCGAGGTAATTATCATTTTCCTTCTTCTTGCTGCAGTAGCTGTGCCACAGAAAGATTGAATAATCCATGGTTACCGCCAGCTGAAGCACTGCCGCCAGAGCTTTGGTTACATAGGATATTTCTCCTCCGATCACATTTGATCCCAGATTATAAATAACTGCAAATCCTATAGAGAGAAGGAAGAATACCGGAACCAGGAAGGAATCCATGGTAACTGTAAGAATCAGGAGACACAGAATAACTGCAATAGCTACATATACAGGAACCTCGCTGTCACTGAGCTTCTTTGTGTCTACTACTATGGCTGACATACCGCCCAGGAAGCATTTCTCATTCATCACAGCTCGTAATTCTTCAACCGCATTCAGTGTCTCATCCGCTGACAGCGTGGTGTCATATATTACCATCAGAAGCTTGGCATCTCCGTTGGAAAGCTGGCTTCTGTACTTCTCAGGGATCAGCTGATCCGGAAGACTCTGTCCCAGAGCCCCTTCCCACAAAACTCTCTTTACATGAGGAACCTCTTCCATCTCATCAGTCATAGCCGCAATATCTTTATCTGTCATTCCCTCAACTACGACTGTTGAAAATGCCCCTGTCCCGAAATCCTTTGCCAGGATATCCTGACCTTTCATGGTTTCAATATCCTTTGGAAGGTAAGTAAGAATGTCATAATTCGTTCTGGTATGAAAATATCCCAGTGCCGAAGGTATCAGCAGAATGAATGCCAGAATGAGAATCGGTATCCTGGCCTTTACTACCGCTTTTCCAAATTTCTCCATAACAAAAACCTCCGATAACTAACTTAACTTTATTTCAGCAGTTAAGATAGCATCGGAGGACGCTTTTTGTAATTAGACATTCTATTCAATATGTTTGATTTTTAGACAGATTCGCGAAAATGTATAAACTAAACCTTATATTCCCGTATCACCCAGTCATATCTTTCGAGGCCGATATCATTACCGCACTGGGTACATAATCTTCCATCCAGGAGGGAAATGCTTGAACCGCAGTGGTGGCACGTCATAACTGAAGGACCGCATACTACCTGTGTTTTGCAGTCGGCAGCTTTAGTAAGTACAAGCTTCAGACTTTCGTTCCTGGCAGTGCATTTCTTACCATTATAACCTGTAAGTCTCACATCTGCTGAAACCTCAGCCACCTGAAGCCCCTTATCAACACGGTAATTATCCAGTGCTATATACTTGATCTCCATATCTATAACATCTTTATACCTTTCAAGAAAGCCTGTCATATCGCATAGAGAAAATGTATTGATCTGGGCTGCGGATTCCGCATAGTGGATAACCGCCAGTTTATTCTGTATATTCGAGAAGAAGCCGGCTATGGAAAAGTTATTATCGAAGCTGCGCACTCTCTTTTCGGATGCCGCATCATTTTCGGAAGACTTCTCAAGCTTACTCAGAATCTTTTTTGATACATGACTGAAGGATGCTCCCAACTGAATCCACGGAAATACCCATATCATAAAGGCACCTACACCGATAGCCGTCAGGAAGCCGCCTGCTATAACAACAGACATCAGTGTTATCATTATCATCATTATCGGTCCAAGGTTTTCTTCGCTGCCTATTTCCGATGCTGACTTTATTGCAAAAAACAGGCTGAAAAGAACACAGATGGAACCCCATATAAAGCACACCCAATAAAACATTTTCCGTCTTGCATCTTTATATTTCTGATATTCAATATCATAGTCTTTTCTGAGTGCAAAGTCAGATACTCTGGTTCCCAGATCTTCTATCATAAACTTCGTATGACAGAAATCACAGCCATCCAGAAGGTTATCCCTGTCTGTTGTATTTCCACAGTTCGGACAGATAACATTATTTATGCCTATCTGCTTTGTTTTAGTGATCGTATAAAATGCAATGTCCTTATCAACTCTTGTGAAAACGGGCTTATCATCTTTTACAAAGACTGCCTTTGCGGCAATGTCCTCCCGTACTTCACTGATCTCATACTTTCCGTCAAAATAGTTTTTGCTGTTGACCGCTTTATTTCCATAATTCTTTCTGACAGACTCAAATCTCAGGCTGATGCCCTTGTTCCTCAGTCTGTTGCGGCGATACTCCAGAATATTCCTGTAAATCTGAGTCACGTCAGCCTGAATGGATGCATTCTCCACCGGAGCAGCTGTTGAGTAAAACTCAGAAAGATGATTTCTGAAGGATGTAAGTGCGGTCTCCAGCTTATTCTTATCCGGCTCTGCTCCATAGCCAGGAAGCATAAGCTTAGTAAATGCACTTTTCAGATTTTTTGCAGTAGAAGTAAAGAAGCCCTCACCCTCTTCTTTGCTTTTATCTATTTTCTTTTTCAATTCCTCTATAGCCCACTTATCAAGCCATATACCGGGAATCAGGAAGATCAGTCCGCATATCGTCATAAATATCTTTATTCCTATGCCTGCTTCCGGATCTGTAAGCGCCATTTCTATCATTCCTGCGCCCACCAGTGTGAGAATAATTCCTAATTTCGCCATACCTTACTTATACTCCTGTATTACCAAAGAACCATACATCCTGTTAAAAGCTTTGAAACATTTTTTCTCATTCCGATTCCCCCTATTAACCTTTCCAACAGGAATGCCTAAGCCTATATTATCTTTTATATCCCCCGCCTTCATCATCCAAACATGTGAAATATAACTGTCCTGACTGATATAACCGGTAAAAAATGAGAGCCACTACACTAATTGTGTAGTGGCTCCTCATCACATATTTCGTCTGTCTAAACTACTGTTCCATCTTCTTCAGATGCTGCCTGTGCAGGCGGCTGGTAGATAAAAATCTGCTTTGCGCTCTTATGCTTATGGTCTGCGATCATGCTTGCAGGAAATCCTGATATAACGGAATTAAAACGGCCTGCCAGCTTATTATACTTAAGTCCGGCGGCAATAAGTTCATTTCTTGCATTATCAAACTTTGTAAAAGCCTTAGCCACAGCCTCATCCTCAGCGAGACCTGCCTTCTCTGCTTCAGGTCTGACTATATTCATTCTTTCTTCAGCATTCTTTGCCACAAGCTGCTGAACTGTAGGAGTCATTCCAAGTCCAAGAAGACTTGACTGATCCTCCGGAAGCTCCAGCTCCACACCCTTTTCCTGAAGAGCCTTATACACAACGCTCACGTTATGATTCAGATCCCACAGGCATGTATCAATATCACTTCCCGCATCCTTAGCGGCTATATCGGCCTTGTTGATCTTATGCACCGCATTCATGTAAAGATATCCTACTATCAGGATAAAAATCGTAACAGCTATATACACTACGTTAAGCATACTTCTTCTCCCTTAATAAATACTATAATAACCTTCGTAGTCACTTGCCAAGCTTGTCTCAATCCTTTAAAATATACCATAGTTTAACAAGAAATGAAAGGAGCTTGAAGAATGTCTGATTCTACCTTTACAAAAAGAGCTATTGCTGACAGTGTGAAGGAGCTGACCAAAACAAAGTCCTTTGACAAAATAGGTGTTGTAGACATTACTGAAAAATGCGGGATCAACCGCCAGACCTTCTATTATCATTTCAGCGATAAATATGAACTCCTAAAATGGATATATTATAATGATTACTTTGTTGCAAATCTCAGTGACTTGAGCTTCAGCAACTGGAACGAAAAGCTGACCGATACCCTGAAGGCCATGAGAGAGGATCGCGAGTTCTGCATCAATACCATCAATCATACAGATGACTATCTGAAGACCTTCCTCGTGGATTATGCAGAGAACATTTTCAGCGAAGCCATAGAAGTTCTTGATGAAAACGGTGAGATCGATCCGGAACCGGCCAAGTACTTCTCCCGCTTTTTTGCCTACGGACTCAGCGGAATAATCATTGAATGGATGACAAAACAGGACATGGAAATCGAGCCTGAGAAGATATCCGGATACCTGAATGAGCTCCTAAAGGCCTGTGAAGATGCAGCTCACAATGAAAATGTTACAAAATTATTGCACAATTATTAAAATTGTGAGTAACCTATTGCATAATTATTAAAAATGTGGTAGACTATTCCAAGTTACGTAAACTTATGGTATATTTATGACTATATAAGCTTTATTGACGTGGAAATCAGAGGTAAAACGTATATGAGAAAGTGCAAATTGTTTGTAAGAAAACGCTTAACTGCAGGGGTTCTCGCAGTTGCTATGGCGTTTGCTATCGCCCCTGGCTACAATGCCAAAGAGGCACGCGCTGATCAGACAATCGAAGAGATTCAGCGTGAAAAAGAAAAGACAGAAGAGAAAAAGAAGGAAGCTCAGTCAAAGCTGGACGACCTCAATGTTAAGAAGGATGACATCGTAGAAGTTATCCAGGAGCTTGATAATCAGATTGCTGAATACGAAGCAAAGATTGAAGAGCTCACACAGCAGAGAAATGCTATTCAGGCAGGCGTATCCATTACAGAGGATAAGCTCCAGAATGCATACATCGCTGAAGCTAATCAGTACAGAAATATGAAAGAGCGTATCCAGTATGCTTACGAGAATGGTGATACAGCTTATATCGATGCACTGATGTCAGTTGGCAACTACGACGATATCATTAACCAGTCTGAGTATGTTGGACAGGTTTCTGCATACGACCAGAAAGAGCTTCAGAAGCTTGCTGAAATCGAAGCTTCTATCGCACAGTATGAAGAAGAACTTGGTACAAAGCTCGATAATGTTAACGAGCTCAAGTCTGAAGCAGAAGGCGAGCAGGCAGCTCTCGAAGTTGTTCAGGAAGGTAAGAAGGAAAAGCTTGGTGAGTATGAAGCTGCTATAAGTCTTACTGAGGATGAGATCTCAGATCTTGAAGCTCAGGAGCAGCAGATGGATGCTCAGATAGCTGCTATAGAGGCTGAAGCAGAGCGCCGCAGACAGGCAGCTCTCGAAGAAGCCAGAAAAGCTCAGGAAGCTGCTGCCGCAGCCGCAGCTGCTGCACAGACAGCTAGTGGCGGAGATGCCGTTGCTAACACAACTGCTTCTTATGCTAATGCTTATGCAAATGCTCCTGTATATTCAGGCGGTGGTCTTACATGGCCTATGCCTTCAGCTTACAGTATCAGTTCTCCTTTCGGAGCAAGATGGGGATCTTTCCACAGAGGTATTGATATTCCTTGTCCTATCGGCAGCTCAGTTGTTGCTGCAGCAGGCGGAATCGTAACATATGTAGGTTACTATGGAACAGGTGGAAATGCAGTCATCGTTGACTGTGGTGGCGGAATGACCCACATGTATTATCACCTTTCAGGTTATGCAGTAAGTGCCGGACAGGTTATCAGCGCCGGACAGGTTATAGCATATTCAGGAAATACCGGATATTCAACAGGTCCACATCTCCACTTCGGTGTCAGAGTAAACGGAAGCTATGTTGATCCACAGGGTTACTTCTAAAGATAAGAATTAAGGCAGACACTTAAGTGTCTGCCTTTTTTATATCCTGCGCATATTAAAAGGGGCGGTTAAAACCACCCCTCAATATCTTAATCTTCTGCATCAACAAGGGCTGCGTAGTAACGAGCACCTTCTTTACTTGTCTCTGCTTCTCTCTTCTCATATATGTCGTCATAATTTGCGATCATGAGATCCACGATATACTTCGAAAGAGCTGTGGACTCCACATACTCGCGAAGTGCCATAATAACCTGATCCTTTGACATTCCGTCTCTGTAAGAACGGATCTCTGCAACCGCCGAGAAGATATCAGCAACTGCTATGATTCTTGCTCCCATCGGAATATCATCTGCTTTAAGTCCGAATGGATATCCGAAGCCGTTAAGCTTCTCGTGATGAAGAGCTGCCCACTGTCCTACCTGCTCTAATCCTGAGATATCTTTTAACAGCAGATGTGTATAGTAAGCATATTCCTTAACGATGTTGAATTCCTCATCCGTAAGGGTATCCTTCTTCTCAAGAATCTTCTTCGGAACCTTAAGCTTTCCGATATCATGGACATATCCGGCTATCATCATCATCTTACACTCATCCTCTGACATTCCAAGGATTTCTGCAAGTCTTACTGCTGATGCTGCAACTCCTGCAGAGTGCATAGCCGTATAAGAACTTCTGAAGTCTATGATTCTGGATGCAAACTTAGCTATTTCAATAGTCTGATCCAGCGTTACGTCATTATTATCCGATATAGCTGACAGGAATACCTCAGGCTGATGCAGAAGCTCAAGCCATACATATTCCTTCTTAGAAGCTCTGAGGAATGCCTCTATAACCTCTGAATGAAGCTCTTCACCCGCATAATCGGAAATATTATCACATATCTCCTCAGACTGATTGAGGGCAGCTCCCTTAGGATCTATCATACCGGATATCTTATCTGCAAGTTCGATGATCTCGGCAGATACAGCCGCACGACTCATCTCATTGAAGTCTGCAGGTCTCTCATCGAAAGGCACCTGAGCCGCCTCAAAGATTTCTCTAATGGATTTCATTCTCGGAATATCGCCGATAAAGCTCATTCCCGCCTGTCCCAGTCTGCTGATACTATACTCCTCTTCGCCTTCTTCAAGCTCCGGGAGGATAACCGCACCTATGTCATGCATAAGTGCGCCGTAAATTACCCCTAACTTATCTTCTTCAGAGTAGTTCATCTCGCCTGCTACCCGCCAGGAAAGATAAGCAACCTGCTCATGATGATTGGCAATCTTAGGGCTTACCAGATTCATAGCTCTAGCAAAACATCTGGCGAGATCCCGCATGTTAGTAATCGTCTTCTCCATTTATAACCCCTCCATAATCAAAATAACCCCTTGTGTTCAGGCAAAATGCTAAACAGTTATGATGATTATAGCACAATTGTTAGACAATTACCACAGCTTCTGTTCGTTGATAACATCCTCATATACACGCTGACAGTTATTCTGATCATGATACATGTAAAAGCTGTCTACTCTGGCTTTATACTCATCCTTCATCTTACATCCTGATTTCATGTAGTCTATAAGAAGCTGGATAAGATTATTCTCTGCATCCACTATTTCTCCAAATGCCATGGTATCATAATGGAATGTACCTTCCTCATAGTGAGCCTCAAGACTTTCCGGATGATAATATACAACCGGCTTCTTCATATAAGCAAAATCAAACTGAATGCCACTGTAGTCTGTAACCAGAAGACTGGACTCCGTGAGATACTTCTCATAGCTCATGTCTCCGGCTGAAGCCACTATATCTACATAAGGATTTGTCTTAAAATCCTTCTTCTGCGGACTCACGATAGGATGAAGAATATAAACTATCTTGTAACCATATTTCTTCGCCGCATCGATAAGCTGAGGACTGTTAATAAGTGAATTATAGATCTTATAATACTCGGTCTTCTTAAAGGCAGGATTATAATCTCTTTCCACGCCTTCGTTCTTTGTAACCGGCATAGCTGACTGCATTCTCCAGGTCGGAGATATCATAATCTGCTTCTTATCCTTACTTACCAGTCCATCATATCTTGGAATACCCGTAAGTCTGAGCGCTGAATATCCATATGCCGCATATCTGGACTTTGAACCGGTTTCACGCCCCTTCTTTTTCATCATATTCTGAGCAGGATAATCCTCATAGTTATATACAGGATGTTCCAGATTCAGGATCTCACAATTGGATGCACAATAATAAAGTGCAATATTATCTCTCAGCCTGTGCTGTGCCAGTCCTATCTTCTGAACTGACAGTCCATGCTGCAGACATACAACCTTGAAATGCGGGATTCCTCTGATATATCTTGAATTCTCCAGATAGTAATCATTAAATGCAAAGACCGTCGAATTTGTAGCGAAGATGACATCTGCATTTAAGAATACCAGTCTGTGCAGGAAGCTTCCTCTCACCAGAGGATGAACTCCCTCTTTCTTCAGTCTCTTATAATCCGGACAGTTCTTATCTATCAGATAATACTTCTTAATTCCGTCCTTCTGTTTCAAGGCATACTTATATAAATACTCCGACGAATCGCCGGCCTTATAGATCTTATCAAAGAAGAGCCATATCTTCTTGCCTCTGAAAAATGGTCTTGTGGCCAGCCATGCACTTCTCAGAAGGTAGAATCTGAAACGGTGCATACTGAAGGACAGCAGAAGCTCCAGAGCAATCCTTAACTCGCGTATATATGCCTTCTTTGCATTGTATCTCTTTACGATTATGCAGTCGCATCCGCTCTCCTTATTTGGAAGAGCCGATGGATCCCTGAGTTTGGTATAGTCTCCTGTAGTTGCCATCCATCTTCCAAAGCGCCAGTAGGAATTCTTTGGATAATCCGTAAGTCTGCTTGTATGAGACTTAAACTCAAACGGAATAATGTATTCTCTGTCATGGTAACCGAGATAGAAACCGATAGCAGCTCCCTTCTCGATCAGACCATCTATCTGAATATTTACACTGAAAGTTGTCCTTTTAAATGCCGTCCTTCCGAAATACTTTCTCAGGGAATAACTGCGGTTATAATCCACATCATATCTCACGCCGTTGCATTTAAAATAGAAATTGAATCTGTCGGGATCAAAAGCATCCGGAACAGAACAGTCCATTCTGAGATATCCATCCTTATAATCCATAAGAAGCACATTGCACTTCATAAGTCCTGATGAATAAGCTATAGCGTCCCCCAGACAGAGTGCCAGACCTGAATGTCGGGAATCTCTCTTTCTGATGGCCTTAACATCCATCGCCGGAAGTGTGCCGTCATGCTTTATGGTAAGGAACATTTTCCTGAGTGAATATTCCTTTGCATAACATGGATACTCGGAATCCTCGATTATTATGCGGTCATCCACATACTGCATGGCCTTCTTAGCTTTTTCAAGATATATATCTAATTCTTCTTCTGAAAGAACATGCCTGTTTCTGTTATCTTTGTTGGCATCAAATCTGCACTTTAAGTAATACATTATAAAGTACTGATGCATATTCGGCAGAGTACCATCGTTCTTCTTGCAGATATCTTCTATAAGCGGGAACAGGAAGGAATCCATATCCTCTGTATACCAGCTCTTATCATAGGAACCATAGAAGTTCTTATAATTTCCGTCACCGATATCTGTCTGTACATATCCGGAATCAGAGAGGATCTTATACTCTCTTCTGTTGATAAGTCTGAGGAGGAAATCTGCCTCATAGCTGTACTTTAACTTATCATTCACTCTGAGCTTTCCGACGCTGCTTAGTCTTATCATGATGCCTTCCATTCTGTCAGGAAACTTGAAAGGCTTCTTAGGGGATACAAGTACTGTATCAGGATTTCTGTCCAGCACCTCTATCATCTTTCTGATAATTTCCTTATCAGAAGTCTTCTTCTCTGTAAGCACAATAAGATACTCGACACCACCTGTGTCGAGTATCTTATTAATCTTCTTTATAAAACTATCTCTGTCTTTTTTCTGTACAACTACAAACTTATCCATAATTATCCTATCATTGCTATCCCACAGTTCAGACCCCTTCTTCCGCCTGATGCTCTGTGAGAATGAAACATATCCGAATTACATATAGTGCATACTCCCAATACCGATATATGTTCCCTGATAAGTCCTGCCTGTTCCAGCAGTGTGCGGTTAGCTTCCCATAGATTTATCATATACTTACCGCTTATATTTTCTGAAGCACGAGACCTTACTATGCTCTCGTTATCTCCAAATACATTCTGAAATGCTTCTGCCACTGTGGTATCCACCTCGTAGCAGCACATTCCTGCAGAAGGTCCGATGGCAGCGTATATATCCTTCGGATCAGAGTCAAACTCCCTCCTGAAGGCTTCTACCATCTTAGATGCTATCCCATTTACAGTTCCCTTCCATCCTCCGTGAGCAGTCCCCACTGCTCTTCGTACAGGATCTATAAATATCATAGGCACGCAGTCCGCTCCATATACTATAAGTGGAAGGTTTCTCGCATCCGTTATCTGCCCGTCTATTCCTTCGGCCCGAAGAGGCTTTACTATTCCGCTTCCCGCATCCTCTTCATACACACGTCTTATGACTGTGTCATGAACCTGATCCGGAGCCGATATCCTCGTATAATCGATTCCTATCGCCTCGCCGAGAAGCCGGTAATTCTCAAGCACCTTGTCTCTGTCATCACCGAGTTTAAGACCGACATTCATATCTGCATAGATATCCTGACTCACGCCTCCGATACGGGTTGAGAATCCATGACGGAATCCTTCTATCCCTGACAGTGCCCTGCTCCTTAGAACAGGTACTCCGCTATCCGAAACATTGACCAGAACCTCTTCAGCATCCTTTAATCTATGAATTGCTTCATCGCCGGATATAATCTTCATCTCTTAAATATTACTCTTCAGTAAGTCTTTCTATCATCTCCCAGAGTGATTCAGCGGAATTAAAGTTATCCGGAACCAGATCTGCAGGTGATATAACAATATCATATTCCTCTTCAAGCGCTGCAACCAGCGAAATGATTGCAAACGAATCAAGGATGTTATCATCAACAAGGGTGGTGCAGTTTTCTACATCTTCCCCTGGTATAATCTCTTCAAGAATCTCAAGTAATCTGTCCATTCTTATTCTCCTCTTCGTAAATACTTTTAACTTATATCTTAACCAATCTTTCCAGTACCATCATTAAGAGAGTTTGTCTCCATGTGGTCTCTTACAAGACTGATGTCCCCTTCTTTGTTCTGTATAAGAATCGCAGGCAGATCTCTGCTGAGGAATAATCCTATTCCCTCTGTGAGTGCATAGGCACCGGCCAGATCAAAGATTAGCGTATCTCCCTTAGCCAGTTCCGGAAGAGATGCCTTTCTTACCAGAATATCATTTACTGAGCAGAGAGAGCCTGCCAGGACATAATCCTTTTTCTCAGCATCAATTGCTCTTTCCTCAGCTGATATCACATCGATGTATGGCACCTTCATTCCCGCCATGCTTCCATAATATGTAAGCTGGTGAAGTCCGCCCTCAAGTATAGCATAATTCACGTCATAAGTTTTCTTCAGATCAGCGACTCCCGTAAAGTATCTTCCGGAGGCCGCAGCTATGAATCTGCCATATTCAAACGTCACATCCCTATATACACTTTTTATACCCGTTCTGTCAACTATTTCTGCAAGAAGTGCCAGTTGTTTTTCTGCTTCAGCCCTCTCCAATTCGCGTCCTGACGCTTCACCTGCACCGAAGTAGTTTACACCGATACCGGGTCCAAATTCAAGTCCAATCTCACATTTTAGCTTATTTCTAAGGATTTCTCCGTATTCAGCCAGCTCTGAAAGCTCTGATTCTATCCTTTTTACGGTCTTCTGGGTACCTGAAAAGAAATGTATTCCTTCCAGATTCAGATTATTCGACTGTATCACCTTCTCTGCCAGCTCTTCAAGAGTTTCCTTATCCACGCCGAACTGATTTCCTGAGGAAAGTCTGATATAGCAGTTAAGGATGAGTCCCTTCTCTGCAGCACAGCTGTCCAGTATCTCGAAATGCTCCGGAGACTCAATAGTGTACCAGCCCTTTCCCTGTCCCAGCTCCAGAATTCTTCTGATGCTTTCATAGGACTTATTGACTCCAGATACCAGAAGCTTTTCGGCCGGCACTGCATTTCTTATGCAGATCTCATATTCTCCCGGAGAACATACCTCCAGCCTGTCAGCCTTATCAGCCATGAGTCCAGCCAGCACCGGTGCCGCCTTAAGAGCAAAGCACAGTCCTATACCGGGAAGCGCCTGTCTCATACACTCTGTACGTTCCAGAAGAACTGCTTCATCATATAGATAAAAAGGTGTCTTATATTTATTTATAAGTTCTCTTTCTTTCATCTACTCTCCTTCAGCAATTTCCTGTCAATCTTTCCATTCTTTGTAAGAGGAAGCTCCTCCATGAATTTATATACGTTCGGAAGGCTGTATTCCGGAAGTTTCTCCTTAAGCCCCGCTACCACTGCCTTCTTATCCGCTGTACCTGCGCAGAAAGCGACTATCCTGTACTTCTCATGATCATAGATACAGCAGGCCTGCTGAATGCCTGGAAGGCTTCCCAGCGCCCTCTCAACCTCTTCAAGCTCTATTCTGTGGCCGTTATGCTTTATCTGGAAATCTCTTCTTCCAGCAAAATATATAAGTCCTCCTGCTCTGTAGCCCAGGTCGCCTGTCTTATATATCTTCTGCTTTTCGCCGTCTATATCTATTTCTATAAATGCAGCGCCTGTTGCTTCCACATTATTATAATATCCCAGTGCAAGCTCATTTCCGCCGACACATATCTCTCCGGTTACGTTCTCTGTATCAGAAGGAATGATACGTCCTTCTTCATCCATAAGGTAGATAACCTTTCCAGGGAACACATATCCTGAAGGAATCTTATCCTCCGGTGCCGGAACCTCCGGCAGCTCATAATAGGTGCAGTTACAGGTTATCTCCGTCGGTCCATACAGATTAACAAACTTTGCCTCCGGATAAACCTTCATCCAGTCTGTAAGATGCTTTATAGGCATTTCCTCACCGCTGAAAAGAACCTTATTGATGCATGGAGGCACCTTATACATGAACTCATGCAGACGGTTCAGCAGCACAAGGGCCGACACTGCCCAGATAAGGGTTGTTACCTTGTGCTCCTCCAGCATATCCATTACTCCATTCGGGAAGCGGAAGAAGGCCGTCGGAATGATGACCATAGTCGCACCCTTCCTGATGGTGCTGTATATATCCTTTACTGATACATCAAAGTCAAATGGTGCCTGGTTGCCGAGCACATCCTCTTCAGTAATGCCAAACATTTCTGTAAATGAATCGATAAAGCTGATTACTGAAGCATGACCTACCAGCACTCCCTTTGGAGTTCCCGTAGAGCCTGAGGTAAAGTTGCAGTAAAGCGAAGAAGCTTCAGCTGCTCTATCTCTTATCTCAGCCAGTCTGCTGTCTATCTCAGCCTTTCTATCAGCTGACGAATCAGCCTCTTCTATAAGTTTTCCCGCATTTTCACGAAGCTCATCAGCGTATACAACGTGTCCCTTGTAGCCGGCTTCAAGAAGCTTATCCTTATATTCTTCCAGTGTGATCACAACTTCCGGCTCAAGAACCTTCAGCTGTTCGGTAAGCCTTGTCACCGGAAAATCCGGATCTGTCAGGCTGTAGAAACCACCTGCATATACTGTTCCGAAGAATACCTCCAGAGTAAGCACGCTCTTCTTCATCAGAACGGCTGCCGGCTTTCCTTCCAGTGAATATTCAGATAAGATATATCCCATCATACGGGAATAGTTCTGTAATTCCTTATATGTACACTGCTCCTTATCGTCTATTACAGCAGTTTTTTCCGGAAGTCTCTCTGATGATGCCTCCAGGTATTCCAGTACATTTTTCATTAATTATCTCCCCTGTGATCTTCAAGATCATAATTATCCTTCAGATATTTCATAAGATACTTTGACAGCTTCTCTGTTCCGTTATAATTAACGTGGTCACCGTAATCAAGAGAATCCGTCTCCCAGTCAATGCCTATCTCATCAAGCTTAAGATTGAAATCTATAAAATCTATGCCCTTTTCATCAGCAAAGGTCTGGAGTGCATTATGCTTTTCATAGGTTGAATTAGACGGTGATGGTGCACTTACCATGAGAATACTGATTCCCTTTTCATCACAAAGCTTTATGATCTGCTCCAGGTAGTAACGTGTTGACAGAAGAAGTCTGTACTTCTCTTCAGTAGGGATCATGTACTCTCCATCAGTGTAAGGATTCACGTCTGCCCTCACAGCAAAACCTCTGTCATGGTCCATAACCATCGGCTCTTTTATTCCGTACATTTCCTTCCACATACCATGATATCGGAATATCGGAAAATAATGATATGATGCTGAAGTAAAGGAGCCCAGTGCCTCTCTTCTTTCATCGGAATCAATAACTATCATATCCGTTTCCAGGATCACCACCTTCGGACTCTGAGTCTTTACCAGTTCCTCCAGTGTATAATAAGCTTCACTTATCCTCTGCCCCGACTGACCTATTATGTAAGAGGATATTCCTTCCTCGTCATAAAGCATTGGAGGTGATAAAAGGACCAGTGCCTCACTGTCTCCAAGAACAGCCACATCTATGGTATCCTTCTCCTCCGTAAGGGCAGAAGCCACATAACGGTCTCTCTCGTCAACACAGTCAGGTTTGTTCAGCCTGATCGGATCCATAATGTATGATGCCGCCTTCAGCAATACCACAGTCACTATCAGAAATGCTAATATCTCTATCCATCTTTTTTTCTTATCAGAAGCCTGCATATATAAGATCCACCTCCTGATATCCCGGTCCATAGAGACCGAATATTAAAACGATAAAGATAAGGCCGAAGGCCAGTGCCCATCTGAGCACAAGCGGTTTCTGAAGCAGACTGGCTGCAACATCTGTTCCCTTTTCTCTCATCACATTTACAACTATTACTATAAGAAGACTGAAAAGAATTACTATCCAGTCAGCCTTATCAAGTCCCCAGCCCAGTGCGGTTCCGTTCCACAGTATGGATAACCTGAATCCGCTGAACATGCGGCCGAACATCTTAAAGCCATCCGTAAGAGTTTCTGCTCTGAAGAACAGCTCTCCTGCAAAGATTACTATCCATGTTCTGAGAATTCTTATGATATCTACTGCCTTATTCTCTCTGGTAAGCTTCATACGTTCCAGAAGCTTATCACCAAGAGGCTCAAATATAAGCTCTATCATGATAATAACAAAGTAGAATACTCCGTAGAAAATGTATGTCCACTTAGGGCCATGCCAGAGGCCGTTGCACAGCCATACAGGCAGAAGTGCCATAGCTGAAGCAACCATCTTTGAAGTATGCTTTCCAACTCTGTCTTTTGAGAACTTGCCCCATTTCTTTGCAAGGCCGCTCATAGATACCGGATAGAATATATATGTCTTAAACCAAACGCCAAGTGATATATGCCATCTTCTCCAGAATTCCGATGCATTTCTGGCAAAGAAAGGCTGTTTAAAGTTCTCCGGAAGCTTTACTCCGAAGATTCTTCCACATCCCACTACCATATCCATACAGCCTGAAAAATCCATATATTCCATAACTGTAAAGAGAATTGCTGCAGCAGCAACCTCTGCCCCATGTGGGTCTCTGGACATATCAAAAAGGGTATTTACTGCCGGATAGAGTCTGTCTGCTATAACCAGCTTCTTCATAACACCCCAGCCAAGCCTGATAAAGCCCTGTATAACATTATCAGGATCTAGAGGCTCCCCGCTGAACAGACTCTCGTGAGTGTCTGTATAGGACGCAATAGGTCCCTCAACAATAGTCGGGAAGAATGACAGGAAGAGCAGCATTTTAAGCGGATTCCTCTCAGCCTTAACCTTCTTCCAGTAAACGTCTGCCATGTAGCCTATAGCCTGCATGGTATAGAAGGATATTCCCAGCGGAAGGATAATATCTTTAAGCGAAAACTGTTTCTCACTTCCTGATGCCTCGAGGATATGATTTATATTCTCTATAAAGAAGTTTGAATACTTAAGATATAACAACACTAAAAGCAGAGCTGAAACTCCCAGCGCGAGAGCAGCTCTGCTTCTTCTTGTATATAATGTTTTAATCCCGGCCTTTTCCTTCTTTATTTCGTCCTTGGACTTCGGACTGCCGTCTTCATTCTCAGCAGCTACAGCTTTAAGGGCTTCGCTTCTATTCTTATCAAGCTTCTCAAGCCATATTCCTATCAGATAAGTAACAACAGCTGCCATTGCCGGATAGATAAATATCTTCACGCCAAAGGTGAAATAGAAAGCCATACTTCCCAGAAGCAGGGCTGACCATCTGTATTTCTTAGGTATTATCTGATATAAGATCATTACTGCCGGTAAGAACAGGACAGCAAATGCCAGTTTATAATAAAGCACTTCTCAATGTTTCTCCAATCAATAGTATTCCACTTTAGTCGAAGAGAACTCCCTTCATACATACCTTTGGTTTCTCTTCTTCATAATCCCAGCTGTGATAAGCTCCGCCTCTGCACCATTTAGCTTCCGGACAGGTCTTACATGTACTGTTGCGTTCTGAAAGATGATTTCTGTAAATCTCAAATCTGTTCCTCCAGATATCAGTAAAGCTGGTCTCAAATATATTTCCCTGAATGGTCTTTTCATTTCTCGGTATATCGAGACATGCTCCTACATCACCATTCTCCATAATGCTTGCCACATAGATGCCTGCATTACATAAGAAATACCAGTCACGGACCTCAGCCTCATATTCGAGTCCAAGGAAATGACAGCAGGAGTAAGTCACAGGAATCTTCTTATCTCTCTTCTCCTTGATAAACCTCATCATACGACGGTTATCTTCCGGAGTGAGCAGCATCTCAGGATGATCCATAGCTCTTCCTATCGGTTCAATTCCTGTAAGTCGCCATTCGTCTATATCTACTTTATCAAATATATCAAACAAAGCATCAAGCTCACTTATGTTCTCATGATTCACAACCGTGGTGACCATAAGCTGTCTGCAGCTTTCCTCATCTATCATATTCTGGATACCTCGCATAGCCAGCTCGTATCCTCTTGGAAATCCTCTGTAACGATCATGAGTTTCAGGAAGTCCGTCGATACTTACCGATATACTGAACATTCCTGCATCATGGAGATGCTTTGCAACCTCCTTTGTTATAAGAGTTGCGTTACTGGTCATCCCCCATTTGAAGCCCAGCTCATGAATATACTCAACCAACGGGAAGAAATCCTTATACAGAAGAGGTTCTCCTCCGGTTACGGCAATAAGCATGTTTGTGCCGAAGTTTTCCTTAACTTCATCTAAGATTTCCTTATACTTCTCAAGCGGCAGTCCATCAGGCAGATCCTTTCCACAGCCGCTTCCGCAGTGAAAACAGAACTCATTGCATTTCAGAGTGAGTTCCAGAAACAGCTGATGTAACTTCGGCTCTTTACAGAGCTTCATCTGATAGTCCGCAAGTTTATCCAGATTTATAGTTTTTATCTCATTCTTTTCCATGTAATCTCCGGTTTATAGTTTTTACTAGAAATATCTCCACCACTTATCACTTCTCGGTGCCCTGAATCTTCTTCCCATATTATATCCCGGTGATCTGTAATCGAGATGTCCGTCTGCATTTGGTCCCTTATGCCATCTGACTATCGCTATTATTGTAAGTGTCGTAAGACTCGCAATAATGATCAGCTGCAGCATATCACCTATAGAAAAGCAGAAATGATATGGTTTTCCATCCAGGTCTGTATAGATTGTGATCACATCATCGAGATTGTAATGAAATCCGGCCTTAACCCCATCTGTTAATATCTGGCCATTATACTCATACTCAACGATACAATCTGTTGTAACTCCATTCTCTCCGTTACGATCCATTCCGATATAGTGAAGCCCCACTATAACTGCCTGTTTCTTCTCATAGGCCGAACCTGCTTTGTACTGAATAAACCTGAAGGCATCCAGTGAGATCAAAACCAGAATGAAAGAAATGATAGCCGTCACAACAATGGCTATTATCTGACCATGGGTCAGAGCGTCATCGTTGGTCCCCATATCCTTACTTATCTTTTTATATAAATTCTCATCCTCCTTCTTCACGGAATCCATATCTGTATAGTATTCCGAGATAGACTTAGGTCTGAGATCTTCACCACATACAAAGCACTCTTCGCTATTGTCCGGTATGTTACTTTTGCAATAAGGACATATCACCCCAGTTATCCCCCCATCAGCACTATTGGCGCTTTCTTGCCAAGCACTATAATACAACAAAAATGGTCCAATATCCACCTAGATACCGGACCATTTCCTAATCTTTTTAAAGAATTAATCGAATCTTAACCTTTAGCCTGGCCACAGCCTGTACATGTATTGCCTTCATTCTGTGTACCACAGTAAGGACATGTCCATGCCTGCATCTGAGGAGCCTGACCCATACCGCCCATCTGGTTCATTCCCATCTGGCCGTTCATTCCGTTCATGCCGCCCATCTGACCATTCATTCCGTTCATCTGATTCATACCGCCCATCTGGCCGTTCATCTGGTTCATGCCCATCTGACCACCCATCTGGTTCATGCCACTCTGAGGACCCATGCTGTTTCCTGCAAGACCGTCAGCAGCTGCACCGGCAATTCCTCCGAGAACTGATCCGACCATACCGCCAACACCACCATTCATCATGTTGCCGATGCTGTTCATGGTGCTTCCAACGCTGTTCATTCCGTTCATGCCCATCTGGTTATTCATACCATTCATGTTGTTCATGCCGCCCATCTGGTTCATGCCCATCTGACCGTTCATGCCGTTCATGTTGTTCATACCGCCCATCTGGTTCATTCCCATCTGGCCATTCATGCCGTTCATTCCGTTCATGCCCATCTGGTTCATTCCCATCTGGCCATTCATGCCGTTCATTCCGTTCATGCCCATCTGATTCATTCCCATATTGTTCATGCCCATCTGGTTCATGCCGCCGGCCATAGGATTCATACCCATCTGATTCATACCCATGCCGCCGCCCATACCGGACATAAGAGCCTGCTGAATCTGATTAGCCTGCATCTGAAGGTTCTGATAACCAGCATCAAATGTATTCTTTGGTCTGCTGGACATATCTGAAAGTTCAAACTTGATCTCATCGAAGTATGGTGAATTAACGTTGATCTCAACTTCGAACTCATAAGAATACTCATACTGTCTTGGATTATAGCTTACGTTCTTTCCTTCAGCATCCTTTGTATAAAGCTCTTTCTTATGCTCTTCAACTTCCGTATGAACATTTGAAACCTGATTCAGAGGAATAATATCAGGATTCTTTGAACGCCAGTCTCTGTCTCTTGAAACTGCAAAGCATCCCATACTCTGATCGATATAGACCTTTGTAGTATTACCAAGAACCATATTAGGATTGAACTGAGCTACGTACTGCTTATTCTGCTCTCTATATTCAAGATGTCTCTTGATATCTTCCAAAGTTGTATGACGTCTGCCTGACATAAAAGGTGAGAGCTTAGCTGCACAGTTCTTACAAACATTTCCATCCTCAACCTTACGATTTCCAAGCAGGCCTATCTTTTCTCCACAAATGTCACAATTCTTAGAATCAAAAAGTCCCATGTTTCATTACCCCCTTGTAATAAAAAAGTCTGTTTAAATTATACTCTATATAGTTTTTACTTAGTATAATCCGAATAGATGATATTTCACTTATCGGCTATAACTATTCCCCTCACTCTGGCCTCTATAGCCAGCTCTGTACGGTTTGAGAACCCCGTTTTATCAAGCATATGCTGAATATGTGTTCTTATGGTATTTACAGATACCATGAGTCTGTCTGCAATCTCCTGATTTCCCGCTCCTGTAGTGAGTTCTCTCAGAACCATCAGCTCCATCTCCGTAAGCTCTGTACTCTTTATATACCCCAGTTCAAGTACAGGAGTTGTTTCCGGATACACATGTTCCCCATTCATGGTACGTCTTAAAACGCTGAGCAGAGGTTCTCCCTCAACTTCCTTATACCAGAAGCTTTCAACCCCGATACCTCTGGCTCTTTCTATGTAGCTTACCTCCGGCATAGAGGTAACTATTACTATCTTTATTCCCGGATATGATCTCTTGATACGCGCAGCTGCGTCCAGTCCGCTGGTTCCGTCTGCCATAACCACGTCCATGATGATAAGATCTATGCCTCCTCTGGCACAGTACGTATCAGCCACCTTCGCTGTATCAAGCGAATATACCAGTTCAAAATCATCTGCTGACTTGATAAAACTCTCGAAAAGCTGTCTTGATATACTCTGGTCATCAACGATAATCACTCTGTACTTCTTGTCATTCATCGTGTAATCCCTCCTATCAATTGTTATAAATTACCCACTACAATTCTATGATAAGCTTAAACACTGGTGAAGATTCTACTCTTGCATCTCCTCCGTAATCCCTGACCATACGCCTTAGCATATCCAGTCCACCGCCTGTAAGGCGTACTTTGCTTTCCGGAGGTTTGCCGTTATTAGTAAATTCTATAGTAAGTGGTCTGTCTCTGACTATACTGATATATAGCTCATCGCCGTCTGCATGTCTTATGGTATTGGTTATGCATTCATGCATGGCAGTTGCGATTATCTTCTTACGGGCTTTGTCCTGAGGCAGGATGCCCTGTACCTTTATTGTAACACCCACATCCTTTGCAGTCTTAAACATAAGACTGTACTCATCAGTTTTCTGGGTATCCATGTCACTATCGATAAGGTGAGTATTCTCTCTCCATTCACTGATTATCTCACTAAGATTTCCTTCTCCTGCAACAAGGTATCTCTTTGCGGAAAGAAGTGAACGTCCAAGGTTGTCGTGAACCTTAATCTTCATACCCAGAACCTCTCTTTCGATGGTTACACGGGTTATGGTATCATTCAGGTTCTTCATCCTGTTATTCATGCTCTCGAGACGTTCATTGCCCTCTTTAAGCTCTATAGAGGCCTTATAAAGGTTAGTGATCTCTGTAGCAAACAGTTCATTCAGAAGAATCTCATCTACTCTTATCTGTCTTCTCTTCAGCTTAAATATTCTTCCGGTCGGAATCTGAAGCAGCAGTGTATTTCCCTGATCTATTACCTCACAGCCCTCTTTCAGATCATTATTGACCATCGAATCCCAAAGGAAATTAGCATTAAGCAGCGGTTTTCCAGTGATATACTCACATAAGTATTCCATGTTTGGGTTAACCATTACCGGAACACCCATTTCATTTGAACATACTATTCCGGCTTCCATATCGTTGATGGCATCCTTTACCGAGGCCACTGTAACATTATTCTTATTCCACCTTATAAAGAATAATATCCAGGATACAACAAGCAGCGCAACAAGAAATGTAATGATGATTATCGGCACCGCCGGAATACTTATCACCAGTTCACTCAGGAAAGGCATGCCCTTAATTCCTTTCCTGTAGTAGCTGCTGTATAGTACTTTATAAGAAGCATACTCAAACAGAAGAAGGCTTCCACTGATGAGGATATATTTTCTGCTGAGTTTTTCAGCAACGCTCAAAACAAAGAGGATTGCAATGAGTACTACCAGAACGAGAACGATAGATATAACCACCGCAGCCCATCTGGTACTGAGTTCTCCGAAGGTTATCATAACGCAGCACCTCCTTCAGAGAAATTTCCTGCAAGCTCAATCTTTACATCATGCAGCTCCTCTATATTCTGTTCTATTATTGACTCAAAGGAGTCATACATTTCAATAAGTTTATCTGATTTCAGCTTACCTGAAGCATTGAAGAATCTCTCGCATTTTGCTCCGTAAAGCTCAATATAATCACAGGATTCTTTTAAGGAAAGCTCCAGTTCTCTGATATTAAGGTATTCTCCTGACTCTGCCAGCATAAGGAGATTACTCACTCTCTTTATATATACCGTTAATATGCAGAGCGCAGCCAGAAGCCTCTTGTCATAATTAGTTTCAAGATAATCCAGAATACTCTCAATCCTTCTTAACTGCGGACTTACCTTCTGAGATATCATGTCGTAGATCCTTGATTTCGTAAGGACCGAAAGCTCCTCTTCCTTAAGCTCTTTCTCCGCCAGAAGAATCTCATGCTCTTCCGACAGATGTTCTCTTACTTCTCGAAGTTCATCTTCTATCTTGATAATGTCTCTTACATCATCTATCCAATATACATATCCGCCCTTAACATGGGATGCTCTGATGATTCTTCCATCTGATGTGAGACTTCCTGTTGCGTCCTCACCGCTTCTCTGAAAACTGAGACCCTCTACATTTCCTGCTCTATAATATATACGGCCTCTCTCATCTGTAATTTCAGCCGATACAGAAGCCTTCTCGAATATTCTGTCATAGTTATAATTACTACGGATAAGTCCGGTCTGAAGACAGATCTCCCAGAACCAGATTATGCACAGGCAGAAAATATTCGGAAGCGTAATAAAGCTGCGGAGTGCCAGTCTCAGTCCGCATACCGCTAATATGCAATAAATAAGAATGATAAGCAGCGGTGTCAGCATAAGGAAAAGATGATATGGTTTCTTGGTATACATATACTTGCTGATAATGTCATACAGAGCAAGAAGGAACAGTACAACTGCCCAGATAAGCACCATATAATAACCAATACCATAGGTATATTTCTTTTCGTTGATTCCGCCTTCAAATTTAAATACAAACTCATGAAAATTGTTTGTGAAAACCATAAGGAACAGTCCTGCCGCCACGCCGAACATCCATTTCTTCTTTCTGACACGGCTCTCACGGCTTCTGACACCTATACAGTCTGCGATGAAGTATGATACCAGCGGAATAAAGATAAGTGGTATATAGTACAGATACCAGAGATATATTCTGGCCATGGAATTTGCATCTCCGTCAAATGCATTGTACTTAATATCCTTTATAAACCAATGAAAAAGGAGCAGTGCAGCAACGGCAGTAAAAAGCTGTCTAACCCTTGTCGCAACTACTCTGTTTCTTACACTGATACACCAGGCTGATATTAAAACTAAATATTCAAGTGCGGAGAAGGGATTGGCAATCAGGTAATCAATTACCAGAACGCCAAGCCCTATAACCATACATGTTATCATCCATCTGACTATTTCAGAATCCGATTTCATCCTTATTTATCTCCATCTTCATCCAAGTCAAGATCTGCCGGAGGTCCATATACACCCTCCAGCTGATTATCCTCAACGGTTATCTCCTCTGTCGTATCTTCTGTCATATCCTGAGGTGGTCCGTATACTGTCGGAGCCTCATTATCGTCCTCTGTAAAATCCTCGATAGCAGGTCCGTAAACCTCTGTAAGTTCATTGTCCTCAGTTGTCATCTGAGTTGTTATCGGTGGACCATATACATCTGCCGGTTCATTACTGCCGCATGCGGAAGTACCGAAAACTACCGAAGCAGCAAGTCCGATAAGTGCAATTTTCTTAGGATTCTTTTTCATAGTATTCCTCCTAAACTCTATCTGCTAATCTCAGGTTCTGTCCTTAAAAGGTATATACTCTCTCTCAGGTGCAATA
>JAEEGL015936030.1_pt1 | contig 23997 bp, 24 predicted proteins | sample 9134231 | NCBI WGS metagenome assembly JAEEGL01 (sample SAMN16246548, study PRJNA631951) | gut metagenome | biome: gut microbiome; feature: rumen; material: fiber-attached | host: Bos | place: Iran: Karaj | collected 2018-10
GGCGTATATCGCTCCCGACACTAAGATCTCGATCCTCATTCCCACCGTCTAGAGCCTCCTTATCTTTTCGCCGCTCAGTCTTTCAAGTTCGGCTATGAATCCCGCGCAGCTTTCCGGGTCCTCCTCGAGCGCCGCCCTTTCTATCCGGCTGCCTATAACGGCGTGCCACTTCCACGAGTCGGTGCTCCTGTCGTACTCCATTATCGGCACGGCCCCACCGCTCCCCGCCCCTCGCAGCTCGTATATGCCTCTGAGGCGCTTCTTCGACTTGTCGCGAAGCTGTGAAAAATGAAACACGTAGTCGAAGCTTCGCGCCGTCCTGGCCGCGATCATACCCGGGTCGCCGCCCATGCTCTTCACTATTTCCGCGGCGACGTCCTCGGCAAACATTTCGGGATCGCTGTTGTGGAACGTTATCTTTACCCTCCGCGTCCCCTTCGCGGCGATCTTCAGCGCCGTGTCGAGCGCGATGCCGTCGCGCGCCTCGGCCATTATTATGTAGTCCGCGTCGCTTCTCAGTATCTGCTTCACTATACGCTTCAGGTCGTCTCCGTCCGCCAGAAGCTGGATTATCGGCGCGTCCTTCATTATCCTGTGGAGCGGCACCTCCGGGTCCGTCTCGACCATTACGCCCTCGAGGCTTTCGTCCTCGTAGCGCTGCCATGTGGCCAGAAAGGTGCTCTTTCCGCTCCTCATGGCGCCCGTGAACGCGACGTTGAACCCGAGCCTTATCATCAGCCTGAAAACCGGTATCGCCTCGTACGGTATAGTTCCTCGCGATGCCTGCTCCTCGAAGGTCAGCTCCGGTATCACGTAGCGTCTGAATATGATCGCGTCCTGATCCGGCTTGACCATGCTGCCGCCGAACACAGTCACTCTCGTGCCGTCGAGCAGATACACCTCGTGGAAGTCCTTGTCGTGCCTCTCGCCCGGAGTCGACAGCAGAAACGCCCTTACCAGCTGTTCTCTGCGCGTTTTCGAGATAGTCTGAGGCTTCAGCACAAGCCTTCCGTTCTCTAGGAAATATATCCGCGAGCCTATTATCTTAGCCGAGCCCGACTGAGCGTGCTTCGGCCCCATCCACTCCGCTATGCCCGCGAGCCCCCAGTTTTCGTGATAAATGCCGTCCTCGAGCGACTCGTACCACGGCGGATACCGCGTATTCTCCGCGCCGAGCCTGCGCACGTAATATCGTATTCTCTCCTTGAAGTAACCGACCTCTTTTTCGTAGCCGATTATCGCCTTTTTCTGCAGTTCGAGCATCCCCGCGGCGTTTCCGCGGTCGGCTTCCCACTCCCGCCTGAATTCGCCGTAAACGAGTCCGCAGAGCTTTTCGAAATCACCGCTTCCTGCTTCGCCGCTCTCGTCCGGATCCGCTTCCGGGCCGGCAGGCGCCGAAATATAGTCGCTCAGGTAGAACTTATCCATTGCCGCCTTCTTTCGCGTCCGCGCCTGGAATGACTGACGGCGGGCAGCCCGGCATCCTCAAGTATCAGGTTCGCCAGTGCGCAGATCCCCTCAGCGTACTTTTCATAACCGTACGCGAGCAGCGTTCTGTATTCCATCTCAGCCCGAAGGCCGTACGGCGCGTCAGCCACCTTGTACACGGCTCTGCGGTCGGCTTTCAGCCTGTCCGAAAGGTATTTCAGGTCGTATATCTCCTGCGGGCTGTATCTGTTGACAACGATCGCTTCGAATTCAATCCCGGCCTCCGCGTACAGAGCCCTGTTCAGCTCGTACCTCCTCACCGACGATTCGCTTGGAGTCAGCGTCAGAAAGCGCATGCCTGCTGTCCTCAGGCCGCCGAACGCGAGCCCATTGTCGAGTTCGCTGCCAGTGTCTTCGATTATGACGTCGAACTGATTTCCCGCCGTCGATATGAGGTTTGTGACCGCTTCCGGCATGTACGAACGCTCATCGAGCTCGCTGACTGGGCCGGAGATCATATATAGCTCACCCGAACCGCCGATAGACGAGATCAGTTCCCTGTCGATCGATATGCCGCTTTCCAGCCTGGCCCTGAAATCATCGATCGGGCTGACCTCCTCGCGCACGTAATCGGTGCTCCTTCTGTTGTTCAGCGACACCAGCAGAACGCTCGTGCCGCGGCTGTTCGCCGCGATCATCTCAGCGACCGACTGCGCCAGCATCGTAGTCCCGACGCGGTGCTCCGCGCCGTGGAACGCGTAAATCCTTCCCATATCATTCTCCTGTGCTAAGACGCGCGCTGGACCAGGAGGAACTGCCCGCCCTCCGCCGCGAAAGCCGCCAGCGCGGCGTATTCGTTCACCGTAGTGATAATCTCCACGTGATCGATCACGGAAGTGGCGGAAGTCCTGTCGAGAACCCGCTTTTCGGTTCCCGGAATGCCTGCGTCCCATACTTCCTGCCCCGAAGAGTCCTTCGCGAAAGCTATCTCGTACGTACCGAAAAACAGCTCCGCGGCCGAGTCGTATATATCGACAAGATCGCCGCGCCGCACGGAGCTGCTCATGTTGGCGATCCAGGAGGCATCCAGCCGGAACAGCGTTTTGCCCGGAGGCATATCCCGCTCGCCGCTGTAAAACATGCCCGCGGTGACCTGCTGGCGCGCCGGAATGTCGGTCGCAGCCTTAAGCCCGATCAGCGCAGCCGCCTCGGACGGCGTCATAGCGCCTGAAACGACGTTCTCCTTGAGGACCGGTATCCCGGCTATCATCTCGCCTGTCAGAACGGTCCCCGCCGGAATATCCGCCGCGGCCGCCGCCACGGTATCGGTAACGACTCTTTCGCGCCCGTACGCCTCCCAGAAAAACATCGCGAACACCGATGCCGCAATAAGAAGCATTCCTATGATCGGTTTTACGTATCTCATCATTTCATCACCCGCCGTCTTGCGGCCGTCCGCATTTCGGTTTCCATTTTCTGTAAATTATTATACGCCGATGGCAATATTTGTCAACCATATTTTTCCATCTTGTGCGCATAAAAAAACGCCGCCCGCAGGCGGCGTCTAGCTTTTATCTCTCTCACCGTTTCAGAACAATGCTTTTCTGACAGCGCGTTCTATCTGATTATGCTGATAAACTCCTTCGTTCTCTCCGTTATATCAGGAGCCTTGAAAACGGCCGATCCCGCGACGATAATGTCGCAGCCCGCTTCCGCTATCTTACCGACGTTTTCGGTGGTGATGCCGCCGTCCATCTCGATCTCGAACTCATATCCGCCCTTCGCGCGCATTTCCGCGAGCTGAGCGAGCTTTCCGAGCGCCGAAGGTATGAATTTCTGACCGCCGAAGCCCGGGTTCACAGACATCAAAAGCACCATATCCACGTCGCCGAGGACGTATTCCAGCGTCGAAAGCGGCGTCGCCGGATTCAGCGCGACTCCCGCCTTCACTCCGAGCGATTTCAGGTATTTTACGCTCCTCTCGAGGTGAACGCACGCCTCCTGGTGGATCGTGATGTATTCGGTAGTGTCCGTAACGAATTCGGCCGCGTACTTGTCCGGATCCGTTATCATAAGGTGAACGTCGTAAGGTATGTTCGCCTTGCCGTTCAGGCACTTCATAACGTACGCCCCGAAGCTGATATTCGGAACGAAGTGGCCGTCCATGACGTCGACGTGGATCAGATCCGCGCCGCCCCTTTCGGTTTTAGCCACGTCCTCCGCGAGTGCCGAGAAATCGGCCGATAATATAGATGGCGCAAGCTTTTTCATTTCAGTTCCTCCGATGTTTCTAAAGGTGTACCGTTCGCTGACGCCCGCACGTTTACGGAGTCAGCGCATATTCTTTCCGCGCTCGCCTTTCACGGCGTCAGTACATATTCTTTCTGCGCTCGGCGATCTCGGCGAGCTGTTCCTTGTATGACGTATACCGCGATTTTGAGATGTGTCCCTCAGCCACGGCCGCGCGCACCGCGCATTCCGGCTCCGATATGTGCCTGCAGTTGTCGTACCTGCATTTGCCGGTATACGGCGCGAATTCCGGGAACAGATGAGCCAGTTCGCCTTCCTCCGCCTCCGGCGCCTCGAGCGACGAAAAGCCCGGTGTGTCGAATATCAGTCCGCCCGAACGCGTTTCAAAAATCTCTACGTGGCGGGTGGTATGCCTGCCTCTCCGCGTCTTATCGCTGATGCTTCCGGTCTCAGCCGAGATCTCCGGGATCAGCCTGTTTATTATCGATGACTTGCCGACTCCGGACGGTCCGCTCAGCGCGCAGGTCCTGCTGCCGATCAGCTTTACCAGTTCGTCGAATCCGTCGCCTGTCGCAGCGCTAACGAACACCGTATCGTATATTTCGCCGTAGACGTCGCGTATCCTCTCGGTGAGCCCCTCCGGCGCTATATCCGTTTTATTGACGCACAGGATCACGTCGACGCCGCTCTTTTCCGCAGTTACGAGCAGCCTGTCGGTCATAGATCGTATCGGCGCCGGGTCCGCTGCCGCTATGACGCAGATCAGACAGTCCACGTTCGCTATCGGCGGCCGCACGAACACGTTCCTGCGCGGAAGTATGTCGGTCACCCACGCCTCTTCATCGTCGATCACGGATATCTCCGCTCTGTCTCCGACAGTAGGCGTTACGCCGTCCTTCTTGAACACTCCGCGCGCCCTGCACTGATAGACAGAACCGTCTTCGGTCCTGACGTAATAGAATCCCGCTATTCCTTTTACGATCAGCCCGCGCATCAGTTTACCGTCTCCGCGCCGAAATCAACGCTGTAGCGCGCGACCTCGACGTTGTCGAACGATATCGAAACGGTTCCCGCTCCGGTGCCCGGGATTGTGACAGTCTCACCGCCGTCGCTCTTGAGCCTCTGTGAGCCCGTGAACAGGTTCCTGGTGCCCTCCGCGTCGGAAACGGTAACCGTGATGTAGAATACCTCGTGCTCAGCCTTATCGAAGCTTACAGGTATCGCGACTGTGCCGCTTACAGGCTCGGTCACAACGGAAGGATCTTCGTCCCCTTCGCCGCCTTCAGTGCCCTCAGCGCCTTCCCCTCCGGTGTTTTCGTCCTGTTCAGGCGCAGGGCCCGCTACCTTCAGAGCCATCGCCGTTCCGGCTTCCTCTGCCGTATCGGCTCCGTACTGCTGCCAGATGACCACTCCGTCCTCGAACTCGCTGCTTTCCTCATAAGTGATCTCGCCCGCGACGAATCCTGCTTTTTCGAGAGAAGCCTTGGCTTCCTCAAGAGTCTTCCCGACAACGCGAGGCACTATGCGCTCGTCCTTGCCGGTGTTCTCGCTGACCGTGAAGCTTACGACGGTTCCGGCGATAGCCTCGGTGCCGGCCTCAACGCTCTGGCTGATTACTATGCCGCCCGGAACGGAGCTCTTTACGGACGATACCGTTCCGACCTTGTAGCCGTACTTCTCGAGTATGAATTTCGCGTCCTCGGAGGATTTGCCTACGATGTTAGGTATCGTTCCTTCCTTCGAGCCCTTGCTGATGCTTACGGTTATGGTCTTGCCCGGCTTTACCTTCGTCTCGGCGGCCGGATCCTGCGATACTATAAGTCCCTCGTCGTAATCGCTGCTGTAGACGTGGTCGCCCTCCCTGATCTTGAGTTCATACTCACCGGCGAGCGTCGTCGCGCTTTCGACTGTCATTCCGACGAACGACGGCACGAGAAGTTCTTCGTTGGCCGGTATCGGCGACGGAGTCTCCCCGCTTCCGATCGCGTTCGATATAAGCAGGCTCACCGGTATCGCGCATACGAGCGCGAGCAGAGCCGCGAGCAGTCTCGTTTTAGTAAAGAATTTCTTCTTTTCTTCCCCCTTCTTCACCTGTTCATCCCCCTTTGCTGCAGTTGTGCCGGCCGCTTCTCCTTCCCCTTCAGCGGCCTGGGCAGCGGCGGTCCCCACACCCGCCGCTTCGGCTCCGGCGCCTACGACCTGACCGGTCTGAGGCTTGGAACCCGCGAATACGGAATCTCCTACGAGATTCGCTACCATCTCTACGTTGCTCAGCGCACCGAGCATCTCGTCAGCGGACGAATAGCGGTTGACCTGATACTTGTTGGTGGCTTTCATAACGACCTGCTCGAGTCCCGGCGGAATGCCGTCCACGAGCTCGGACGGAGGAGTTATCTCCTCGTTTATATGCATAAGAGCTACCTGGACAGGGTTCTCTCCGTCGAAAGGCACTCTGCCCACGAGCATCTCGTAGATGACAATGCCGAGCGAATAGATATCGGACTTCTCATCCACGTAGCCGCCGCGCGCCTGCTCCGGCGAGAAATAGTGCACCGAGCCCATGATCGTGCCGGTGTTGTCGCCCATCGTCGACGAATCGAGCGCCTTGGCGATACCGAAGTCGGTTATCTTCGCCGTGCCGTCCGACGCCATGAGAATGTTGTGCGGTTTTACGTCCCTGTGGATGATATGGTTCTTGTGCGCCAGGCTGAGCGCGGACGTGATCTGCTTCGCGATGTCGACGGTCCTGCGCCAGTCGAGAGGCCCCTCGCGCCTGATGAGCTCGCTCAGAGGCTCGCCCTCCACGAGTTCCATAACGATGTAATGGATATTGCCCTCGCGGCCTACGTCGTATATCGCTACGATGTTCGGATGCGAAAGGCTCGCGGCCGCCTGTGACTCCTTCCTGAAGTTGTCGATGAACTTCATGTCCTTCGTGAATTCAGGTTTCAGAATCTTTATCGCCACGTATCTGTTGAGAAGTCTGTCGCGCGATTTGTAGACCACGGCCATGCCGCCGTCGCCTATCTTTTCGATCAGTTCGTATCTTCCCGCGAGTATCTTAGTGCTCATATGAGTCATCTCCTCTTATATAAAACAGCCGTATCGCCGCGCCGCGCGGCATGCTGCCGGAATAATCTAGAATCTGAGGCAGACCACGGTTATATTGTCGCGTCCGCCGAGTCTGTTCGCCTTGTCGACGAGCTTTCTGCACGTCTCCTGCATGGTGCCGCCGTTTTCGATTATCGAAACCATCGTGGCCGGATCGAGCTCGCTGTACAGGCCGTCGGTGCAGAGTATCACCACGTCTCCATCCGCTATCTCGATCCTGAAGAAATCCGGTTTCAGTCCGGCCTCAGCGCCGATAGCGCGGGTAATGGTGTTCCTGTTCGGATGGTTTTTCGCTTCTTCCGGAGTAATGGATCCGTCCTTCAGGAGCATATTCACGAGCGTATGGTCCTCCGTGAGCTGCGTCAGCTCGCCGTTTCTGAGGATGTACGCCCTGCTGTCGCCCACGTTGACAACGTACATGACGCTGCCCTTTACCGCCGCGAGCACCACCGTCGTCGCCATACCGGAATTCTCCGGATGCTTCGACGACATTTCATAGATGTGCGAGTTGATCTCGCTGAGGCACCGTCCGAAATAATCGCATATCTGCTGAGCGTCCGACATACGGTTTATCTCAGGATTCTCGCGCACGTATTCCGCAACGCGAGATACGACCGTTCTGGACGCTATCTCGCCGCTGTTGTTGCCGCCGACGCCGTCGGCCACGAGATAAATGTCGCTGTCGGGCATGATGAAATACGCGTCCTCGTTGTTGCCTCTTCTTATCCCCTTGTCACTCTTAAAGCCTACTTCAATCATTGCTGTCCTTTCCCCTGTTTCTCATGAGGCACATGTAAAAACCGTCTGTGCCGTCCGTATGCGGCATAAGCTGCCGCTCCGCCTCGATGCCGAAATCGCTCCTCATTTCGAGAAACGCGCGCACGACATCTCCGTTTTCCCCTTTGTTTATCGTGCAAGTGCTGTAGAGGAGCTTTCCTCCCGGCCGCACGTACGCCGCCGCTGCCCGCAGTATCCTGAGCTGGACCTCCGGGAGCGCTTTAACCCCCGCGGCGTCTTTAACGTATTTGATTTCCGGCTTCCTGCGTATAACGCCGAGCCCCGAGCACGGGACGTCGGCAAGGACACAGTCGGCCCCGCCCTCGAGTCCGGGCATCGTTTTGCGCGAGTCGAACGCGCGGGCGTCGATTATCGAAATGCCGAGCCGTCCGGCATTTCCGGTTATGAGCGGCAGTTTGTGTTCGTAAAGATCGAACGCGATTACCCTGCCGGTGTCGTTCATGATTTCAGCCATCGCGGCTGTCTTGCCGCCCGGCGCGGAGCACACGTCCACAACGGTGTCTCCCGGCTTCGGCGCGAGCGTTTCGACCGCGATAACGGAGCTTTCGTCCTGCACCGAGAACAGACCTTCGGCATACTCCGCCGAATCGAGAAGGCCGCTTCCGGAAACCGCGAGCGTCCTTTCGGAATGTCTGCCGTAAGTCACCTCAAACCCCTGCGCCGCAAGCCTTTCGGCCAGCTTTTCGCGGTCGGTTCTGAGCGTGTTCACGCGTATCGTAAGCTCCGGCGTTTCGTTGCCGGCTCTCAAAAGAGCCTCGAGCTCGTTTTCGTCCGACACCTCTCCGCGGAGGATCCCGATCAGATACGGATCGTACGAATACGTCAGCGAAAGCCATCCGTCCGGATCCTGCTCCCTGTCCGGGAACGGCACGCCCGCGCCGCTCCTCTGGCAGTTCCTCAGGACCGCGTTTATAAACGGCACTCTGCCGCGCGCGTATCTGCCCGCGAGGTTCACCGTCTCGTTCACCGCCGCGTATTCCGGCACGCTGTCCATGTACGCGAGCTGGCAGACGCCCAGCCTCAGGATCGTCCTGTCCTCCGGCCTGAGCTTGTGCACGCCGTTGCGGATGAACGCGTTCAGCAGGTGGTCGATGGTCATCCTGTGTTCGAGCACGCCGTATACCAGCCTGCGCGTGAACGCCGGATCGTCCGGCCGTTCCTTGCTCAGGTGCTTATTGAGAGCGAGGTTAGAATACGCTCCGTTTTTTTCGTTGTCCGGCAGCGTTTTGAACGCCGTATCCCTGTTTACATCCATCAGCCGCGCCCCAGTACCGCGTTAACATCCAAACTGTTTCCCCTCAGATAGTCCGATACGCTCATGGTGCGTTTCCCGGGCATCTGTATCGCCGTCGCGAGGAGGACTCCGCCTCCGCACGCGATCTTTATCCCTGCGTCCGAAACGGCAAGGATCGTGCCGTCCGGAGCGTCTGTCTTTTCATTCAAAGGTTCCGCGGCGCGGATCTTCATCGTCTGGCCGTCGTACGTCGTATACGCTCCCGGCCACGGATCCATCGCCCTGACGAGCCTGTCCGCCTCTTCGGGAGTCTTCGAGAAATCGATCTCTCCGTCTGCCTTGAAGATCATCGGCGCGTACGTCGAAAGGCTGTCGTCCTGCTTTACGCGGGATATCGAGCCGTCGAGTATGGCGGCGAGATTATCCTTCAGCAGCTTCGCGCCCATCTCCGAAAGCTCGTCGTGGAGCTGCCCCGCCGTCTTGCGTCCGACTTCGGTGCTGCACGACGCGAGCATGTCGCCCGTATCGAGCCCCTCGGCCATAGCCATGAGCGTCACTCCCGCCTCTTTGTCGCCGTCGAGTATTACGCGCTGGATCGGCGCGGCTCCCCTGTGGCGCGGAAGAAGCGACGCGTGGACGTTAACCGCCCCCGCCCGCGGGATCTCCAGAAGCTCCTTCGGAAGTATCTTTCCGTACGCGGCTACGACTATGAGGTCCGGCGCGTACGCTTTTATCGTTTCCAGAAATTCCGTATTTCCTTTTATCTTTTCAGGCTGAAGCACTTCGAGTCCGAGCTCGATCGCCTTTGCCTTTACCGGCGTCGGCTGCAGCTTTTTGCCCCTGTCCTTCGGCTTGTCCTGCTGCGTCACCACGTAGCCGATCTCGCATCCCGATTCGTGCAGCGCCACGAGTGAAGGCACGGCGAATTCGGGCGTCCCCATGAATACGGTTTTCACTGCTCGTCTTCCTCTCCGTCTTCCTCGTATTCTTCATCAGCCGGTCTGTAATCCTCGGCCTTGTCCTTGTAAAGGATGCCGTCCAGATGGTCGTATTCGTGGCACATAACGACGGCGTGGAAGCCGGTGAACTCGTATTTCACGTGCTCGCCGTTCTCGTCCGTCGCCTCGATCACGATCCTTTCCGGCCGCGTTACGGTGCCGACGTATCCGGGAAGCGAAAGGCAGCCTTCCATGCCGGTCTGCTCGCCTTCCGTCTCGGTTATGACAGGGTCCACGAATTTATAGACCTCGCCCGGATTCGGCTCGGCCACGAACAGTCTGCGCATTACGCCGACCTGAGGGGCCGCGAGTCCGACGCCCTCCGCGTCGCGCATCGTCTCGACCATGTCGTCGAGCAGCTCGCGCGTTCTGTCGGTAACGTTTCCTACAGGTCTGCAGACCTTTCGAAGTATTGGATCACCTTCGTGTACTACTTTTCTCAATGCCATATCCTGAACTCCTAAAAATAGCTGTACGGGTTGAAATCGAACAGCACAGAATACTTTTCTCCCGACGCTCTGCGGTCCTCCGCGGATTCGTCCTTGAGCGACGCGAACGCCGCCGTGTACGGGCGTCTTTTTCCCGCCGGCATCCGCACGAGAATGCGGGCGCGGGCCTGTCTGCCGTCTGTGAGCGGCATCATTTTTCTTACGCCGAGCACGTTCTTCGCGTCGGCCGGTCCGAGCGTTTCGATAAGCCTCGCGCAGGCCTTTTCTGCCGCTGAGGCCGATACCTCCTCGCTGTCTGACAGGAACTCGATCCTGACCATGTCGCCGAAAGGCTGGTAGCCCATCAGCTTTCTGAGCATCAGTTCCTCGCGGTAGAACGCCTCGTAATCCTGAGCCGCGGCAGCGCTGATCGCGTAATGATCAGGCGAGTAAGTCTGTATCACCACGCGGCCCTTCTCGCCGCCTCTGCCGGAACGTCCGGCCGCCTGAGTGACGAGCTGGAAAGTCTTTTCGGCGGACCTGAAATCAGGTATGTTGAGCGACACGTCCGCCGATATTATTCCTACGAGCCCGACGTTGCTGAAATCCATTCCCTTTGCCACGAGCTGCGTGCCGACGAGGATGTCGGTCCTGCCCTTCGCGAAGTCGTTCAGTATCTTGTCGATGCTGCCCTTTCTGCTTATCGCGTCGAGGTCGAAGCGCACCGTCGTCTTGTCCGGAAACAGCTCCGCGCAGGCCTCCTCGACCTTTTCGGTGCCCGTTCCGAAATATTTTATGTATTTGCTGCCGCACTCCGGACAGATTTTCGGAACGTCGGCCTCTCTGCCGCAGTAGTGGCACACGGCCCTGCCGCGCGACTTGTGGTACGTCATCGAAATGCCGCAGTCGCCGCATTTCAGGACGTATCCGCACTCGCGGCACGAAATGAACGTCGAATAACCGCGCCTGTTCAGGAACAGGATCGCCTGTTTGCCGTCCGCGAAGCACTCCTTCATGCGTTCGGTCAGCTTCCGGCTGAAAACCGATCTGTTGCCCGCGAGAAGCTCCTCGCGCATGTCCGCTATCTCCGTCTCCGGAAGCGGCACTCCGTTATATCTCCTGCGAAGCTCTAGCAGGCTGTAAATGCCCGTCTCCGCCCTGTAATACGACGCTACGGACGGGGTCGCGCTCCCGAGGAGCAGCACTCCGCCCGACGTCTGAGCGCGCATCAGCGCCACCTCAGCCGTCTCGTACTTCGGCGCCTGGTCCGACTTGTAGGTCGCTTCGTGCTCCTCGTCGAGGACTATCAGCCCTATGTCCTCCAGCGGTGCGAACACCGCGGATCGCGCCCCGATCACTATCCTGACCTCGCCGCTTCTGACGCGCTTCCATTCGTCGTATCTCTCGCCGAGCGAAAGTTTGCTGTGCAGCACGGCGATCTTTTCCTTGCCGAACCGCCCGATGAAGCGCTCGATTATCTGCTTCGTAAGCGCGATCTCAGGTACGAGCACTATCGCCGTCTTTCCGAGCGATACGCACTCCGCCGCCGCGCGCATGTATACTTCGGTCTTGCCGCTGCCCGTGACTCCGTGGAGCAGAAACCGCGAATGCTCTCCCGCCCTCAGCGCCGCGTTCACCTTCGACACCACTTCGAGCTGCTCGTCAGTGAGCTCTTTCTCCGCGAAATCCTCGAAGTCCTTATCGCTGAACGGAAGGCGCTTCTTTCCGCGCTTGGACGGTTTCCCCGAAGGCGTGAAGCACCTTACCGCCTCGATCCTTCTGCACAGGTATCTCCGGCGCATCCATTCGCAGATCGAGACCATTTCGGCGTTCAGCGAGACCTCGCCGTCCGCCTCTTCCACGTATCTGAGCTTTCCCTTCGCCTCGAGCTCCGCCGCCTTTCCGGGCGCCTCGTCGTGAACCGCGAAAACATACGCGTCCCGCGGGCCTCTGCTCTTCGCGAACGGTACGCGCACGCGGCTTCCGACCGCGACGCCGTCGATATCGCAGCCGTAGGTGTACAGCAGATCCGTGCTGTCGGTATTATTGTCTATTACTACGTCAACGTATTTCATCAGTCGGCGCGCAGGCTACAGCAGCGAAATACCGTGCTCCGCGCACTCTTTTATCATATCGTCGGGCCATACGGACGCCTGCACCTCGCCGATATGCGCCTTGCGCAGGAAGTACATGCAGAGCCTGCTCTGGCCGATGCCGCCGCCGATGCTGTACGGCAGCTTCTTTTCAAGGATAGCCCTGTGGAAGTCGAGATTCATGCGCTCCTCCGCGCCCGCGATCTTAAGCTGGCGCTCCATGGCGTCCTCGTCGACTCTGATACCCATGGACGATATCTCGAAAGCGCATCCGAGCACCTCGTTCCAGAGGATGATGTCGCCGTTGAGTTCCCAGTCGTCGTAGTCCGGAGCTCTGCCGTCGTGCTTTTCGCCCGATTTCATCTGACCGCCGATCTTCTTGATGAATACCGCGCGCTTCTCCTCCGCGATGATATTCTCGCGCTCCTTCGGAGTCTTGTCCGGATACATGTCCTCCAGCTCCTGAGTCGTAATGAAGAATATTTCGTTCGGAAGCTCGGTGCGGATGCCCCTGTAGAGCCTGTTCACGTAATCGCCGAGGTTCTTGAGAGCGTTATAGATAACTACGACGGTCTCCTCGAGATACTCCTCGGTGCGCTGTTCCTTCGTGATTACCTTCTCCCAGTCCCACTGATCGACGTATACCGAGTGGAGGTTATCCATCTCCTCGTCGCGCCTGATCGCGTTCATATCAGTGTAGATGCCGTTTCCCGGCTTTATTCCGTACTTTCCGAGCGCCATGCGCTTCCACTTCGCGAGCGACTGAACGATCTCGACCTCGCGCTCGTCCATGTCCTTAAGCGTGAACCTTACGGTGCGCTCAACGCCGTTCAGGTTGTCGTTGAGACCGCTCTCAGGCGTCACGAAAAGCGGCGCGCTTACGCGTCTGAGCTGAAGCCCGTACGCGAGCTCCTGCTGGAAAAAGTCCTTGATTTTCTTGATGGCTCTCTGGCTCTCCATCTGATCTATAACGGGATCATACCCTTCCGGGATAATCAGCTGTGACATTATTCTTCGTCCTCCCATTTCGAAAACTCACACCCGCAGTAATTCTGCCTGTACAGGTGATACTTCTTCGACAGTTCTATGCTGCGTTTGAAACCGTCCTTCTTTTTGAAATCCGCGTCGAGATAACCGATGCCGTACTCCGTCCCGACCTTCTTTCCGAGCGCGCTTATTATCGGATAGCTCTTGTGCGGGCTCACCGTAAGCGTCGTTGTAAACATGTCGAAGCCGTTCTGCAGAGCCGCTTTCGCGGTCTCCTCAAGCCTCATGCGGAAGCATATCGGGCATCTCGCGCCGCCTTCCGGTTCTTCCTCGAAGCCTCTTACGGCTCTGAAGAATTCCTCCGGATCGTACGGTCCCTCGAGAAAGCCGACTTTGCCCGGCGCGTCCGGCCTGTCGTTGAGCGCGCGTATAAGCGCTATCTGGGTCTCGCGCCGCTTTTCGTACTCCGCCTGGTCCGTTATGTTCGGATTGAAAAAGAACACGGTAACATCGTATTCGGACTGCAGTTTTTCGATACACGCCGAGCTGCACGGGCCGCAGCAGCTGTGCAGCAGAAGCTTTCTCTTAGCCAGCTTCTCTCCGTGTATCCCCGCGTCCGGAAACGCTTCGTATGCCCCGGAATCGATAAAGCATGACCGGCAGCCCGACGCGTCGACGCAGTGTTTATCCGGTTTTGTCATGCGATTCTCCTCCTCCGCATACTTATAGATAATATATTGTATCACAAAAGGCGCCGTGTTGCCACGATTCTTGCGGATAAGTTCAAAAAATGAAAAGGCGCGCGGACCTCGAAGTCCGCGCGCCCGAAGCGCATTGTTTTTTAACTGTTTCCGGACTATTTTCCGTCAGGAAAACTGGTCCACTCGGTGTCCTCCACCGCCGGATATCCGGTCCTTTCCTTTTCCGCGGCGAACGCCCTGATCATGAACGCCATATTGCGCGCCAGATTCCGCATCGTCTGAAGACCCTCGCGATCCTTCAGCACGTCCTCTGCCGTATAGCCGTGCACCTGATTCCAGTACGTCGAACCCGCAACCTGCATACCGCTGATGGTGAAATACTTGTTCAGAACGTCGAACGACGCGGTCGCGCCGCCCCTGCGGCACGAAACCACAGCCGCCGCGGCCTTCATGTGCTTTGACATGCCCTTTGTGCTGTAGAAAAGCCTGTCCAGAAACGCGAGGACCGTGCCGTTCGGAGAGCCGTAGTAAACCGGGCTTCCGACTATGAAGCCGTCAGCCTCCTCGAGTTTCGGAGCGATCTCGTTCACCGTATCGTCGAATACGCAGCGGCCCGTCGTCATGCAGGACTGACACGCGACGCAGCCCCTTACCGGCTTGTTTCCGATCTGAATGATCTCAGTTTCGATACCCTCGGCTTCGAAGGTCTTTCTGAGCTCTTCGAGCGCGGCCGCGGTACAGCCGTTCGCGTGCGGGCTTCCGTTTATCATGAGTACCTTTGCCATTTACGTTCTCCTTTAAACCGCCGGTGCCGTTGATTTACCGGCATTTCGCCGCCGGATCTGACTGACTTGGTTTATCTCTTCAGGAATCCCGCGGCTCTTATATCGTCGGCTACCTTGTGGCGCGGATTGCCCATAATGGCGTTGCCCGCGCGGCCGGTCCACGTATCCTTTATCTCTCCGCCGGAGCGCTTATCGTAGTACGCGCTTACCTCGGCGTCGTACTGCGCAATCAGTTCCCTATCCTTCGACTCGTCGTAGGTGTCGATCTTGCACAGAGCTTCCATCGGAAGGCGAGGCTTGAGTCCCGGCTGCTCCGCAGGGAATCCGAGGCAGAGCAGGAACAGCGGATATACGAGTTCAGGAAGCTTTACAGTCTCTCTCACCTTCGCGACGTCGTTTCTGATGCCGCCCACGCATACGCCGCCCATGCCGAGCGCCTGAGCCGCTATGAAAGCCTTTTCGGCCGCGAGAGCCGCGTCTACGGTCGACACTATGAAGTTCTCGGTCGAGCCGAATTCTTCCTTATCGGTTCCCGGATAATACGTGCTGCCGCGGTGAAGATCCGCGCAGAACAGCAGTACCAGCGGGGCCTCATTGACCCATCTCTGGCCTCCGGCGATTTCCGAAAGGATCCTGCGCTCTTCCGGCGAGATTATCTCGATTATCGAATATGCCTGGAAATGGTTCGAAGTCGGAGCCATCTGCGCGCACTTTACTATGGTGTCGCGCTCCTCCTTTGTGACCTTTCTGTCCGTATACTTTCTTATCGACTGATGCGATAAAAGGATGTCGATGAATTTGTTGTCCATATTGTACCTCCGTAAGCATATATCACTCACATTTACCTGAATATTTTAACATATCGGCCGAACCTTCGCAATCGCAATCGGGCCGTGCCGGCGGCGCAAGTTCGGATTGATTTCGCGCTCCGTTTCCTATACAATTCTATCAGAGGACGTCTGCCCGCAATAACGGACAGCGGCCGGATCCCCCGCGGGAACCGCCCGGCCCGTCACTTCATTCAGGAGGTCAGATATGGCACAGCTCTATTTCAGATACAGCACGATGAACGCCGGCAAATCAATAGAACTCATTAAAGTCGCTTACAACTACGAGGAGCGTAACAAGCGCGTGCTCGTGCTCATCCCCGCCAAGGCGAACAAGTACGGCACAGGCGTTATAACGTCGCGCGTGGGGCTCCAGCGCGAGGCCACGCCGATCTCGGACGACACCAACATTCTGGGGCTTTTCATCGAGGAGAACATGAAAGCCAGGATCGACTGCGTCCTGGTTGACGAATGCCAGTTCCTGCGCAAGCACCACGTAATGGAGCTCGTCGAGATCGTCGACAGCTTCGACGTTCCGGTGCTCGCCTACGGGCTCAAGAACGACTTCAAAAACGAGCTGTTCGAAGGCTCGTACTACATGCTCGTATACGCTGACAAAATCGAGGAGATAAAGACGATCTGCTGGTGCGGCAAGAAGGCCACCATGGTCGCGAGAGTCGTGGACGGCAAGTTCGTGAAACAGGGAGAGCAGATTATGATCGGCGGAAACGAGATGTACGTTTCGCTTTGCAGAAAGCACTACAACGACGGCAGGCTCGGGCCGGAATTCGAGAAATAGCAAGGCTTTTACGGCTAATGTGAGGAAATAAAAACGGCCGCGGAACGATCCGCGGCCGTTTTGTATTGCGTTTTCCGGATTATTTAACAGTACGTATCGATCTGTCGCGTCCTCAGCCTGCCCGGACTTCCGGCGGCCCGGTTATCTGTTCCTGTAAAGCATGACCATCCAGAACGCGACGTCGGCGAACAGCGCGGCCGTGATGATCAGCATCAGGGCTTTGTTCAGCGGTCCTCCGCTCAGCATGGCGAACGTGAGATACGAGAGCAGCACGACAACGATCAGACGCAGCGTCGACAGCATGCCCCGCATCACGCCATAGATCCTTTCGGCGTTTTCCGGTGTCACCTCTACGGTTCCGGTATTCCAGAGCTTCGGATGGCGCTCCGCGACCTTCAGCAGCACGAATAACCCGACCATGAAAACAGGAAGGATTATCGCCGTGCTCTTCGGTCCGTACGAGTCTATCTCGCCGGAAAAGCCGTAGTGCGTCGGAACCTGATCGGGGATCGAGGCGTAGTTCGTGACGAACGAAATCACGGTGATCACTATCAGCACGACGCACACGATATCAATTATTATCTCAACAGTGCCGTTAATCATATGTTTACCTACCCGATCTGCGCGTACAGCTCCTCGAGCTGGGCCTTGTCGAAATGATATTTCTTAGTGCAGAACTGGCATGTGAGCTCAGCCTGCCCGTCTTCGTCGATTATCTCGCGGAGATCGTCCTTTCCGATAGAGATCAGCGCTTTTTCGATGCGCTCGCGCGAGCAGTCGCAGTTCCATCTGATGTCGCGCTCCTCTAGCTTTGTGACGGCGAACTCCTCCGGCAGCCCGCCGAATACCTCGCGCATCACTTCCTCGACGCACGCCTCTTCGGTCTTTCCGGCCGAACGCTTCATAACCTTCTCAATTATCGAAGTTATCGGCGGCAGATCCTTTAAGAGCGCCTCGAGTGCCGAAACGCATTCCTCAGCCGCGTTCGGAAGCATCTGGATGAACATTCCGCCCGCGCAGAGAACGCTGCGGTCGGTGTCGATCTTTACTCCGAGCGCGATTGACGTGTTCTGCTGCTCGGAAATGTAATAGTACGCCGTCAGATCCTCGGCGATCTCGCCCGAAACGAGCGCTATGCTGCCCACGTAAGGCTCCTTCAGCCCGAGGTCCTTTATTACCGTAAGCTGGCCGATTCCAATGGCTCCGCCCACGTCGAGCTTGCCGTTTTCCTTAAGCGGCAGGTCCACGTCCGGGTTTGCAATATAACCTTTTACGTTACCCATAGCGTCCGCTGTCGCGAGCACAAGCTGCGCAGGTCCGTCGCCCTTAAAATGGACAGTGAGCTTATCGCCTTTGCCCTTCAGAAGGATGCCCATGAGCCCCGCGCCCGTCAGCACCCTGCCGAGAGCCGCGGTCGCGAGCGGCGTAGTGTCATGTATCCGCCTTGCCTTCTCGACCATATCGGTCGTGATCGTTACGTACGCGCGGAAGGATCCGCTTCTGTCTATCGCTGTAAGTGTGTTCATGTCTTATATCTCCGCTTTTTTAAGCGGTTTCCCCGCTGTCTTCCGTTCTTTATTTATAATTGTGCGTTTTGTGTCACTTAAATACCTGCCGCCTCTTTCAGGTCAGCAGCCGGCTCTGTCGCCCTGGCGCGCTCCCCTGCGCTCCATCTCCGCGTCGATCGCGTTCAGTATCGAACGCTTCTCAAAGCTCCACTCCGGCGCGAGCAGCATATCCCGCGGCACGTCGCCCGTGAGCCTGTGTATCGTCACTTCAGGCGGTATGAGCTCGAGCGCGTCGCACACGAGCCGCACGTATTCGTCCGCGCTGTTAAACGGCGTGTAGCCCGGATACTTTCCGGCAAGCGCGGTGCCCTTCACGACGTTCAGGAGGTGCAGCTTGATGCCGAAAGGCTTTTTCGCCGCGACGTATCTGACAGAATCAAGCATCATATCGCGCGTTTCTCCGGGCAGCCCGAATATCAGGTGCACCACCGTGCGGATCCCTCTCGAAGAGAGCCTTTCGACGGCGTCGTCGAATTCCGCCAGCGTGCAGCACCGGTTCATGTCCCGGGCCGTCTTCTCATGTACCGTCTGAAGCCCCAATTCGGCCCACAGAAAGGTTTTTTGGTTAAAATCGTCTAACAGGCCGACAACGTCGTCCGGAAGGCAATCCGGCCTCGTAGCGACCGCCAGCCCCTCCACGCCCGGACAGCCGAGAGCCGTCCCGTAGCACTCACGGAGCGTTTCGACCGGCGCGTACGTGTTCGTATGGCTCTGGAAGTACGCGATATACCCGGCATCGGGCCACTTTTCCGCGAAAAGCTTCTTCTCGGCCTCGATGTCGGCGGCCGAGAGCTTCGCCGCGAACTCGCCGGACCCCGAATCCGAGCAGAACGCGCAGCCTCCGGTGCCGCGCGAGCCGTCCCTGTTCGGGCACGTGAATCCCGCGTCGATCGGAAGCTTTACCATGCGCTTCCCGAACGCTCCTCTGAGATACGTCCCTATATCGCTGAACCTGTGCGGACCGGTCTGCCGGCACGCGACAACGTCTATTTCTTCGATTCCGTAGTGCCTGAAGAGCCTTACAGCCTCAGGCGTTATCTCCTCGCCGCTGACGGTTATCGGCACAGCAGGCGGGCACGATACCGACGGCGCGGCGCTTATCCTTCCGACCGCCGCCGAAACAGGTATTATCTCGCGCGGTCCGAACACCGCCTCGCGCACGGTCATCCTGCGCGGAGGAAGTCCGCTGACCAGTGGCCGCGCTTTCGTCTCAGTGGTTTTCGTCTCCGAGGCTTTCGTCTCAGCCGGGGTGTCCGCGGCATCCCGTGCCGCTGTATTGTCCGGCGATTCGCACGCGTTTCCCCGCGCGCTCCTGAGGTCCCTCAGGACAACCGCCGTCTTTCCGTAGATCTCTGCCGGCACCGACGCCGAAAACATCAGCACGCAGAACTCTTCGTCGGAGAATTCCGGCTCGATCCCGCTCCTTCTCAGCCCTTCCGCCAGTTCGTCTCCCGTCAGTCCGAACGCCTCCGCGTTCAGCGTTATCTTAAGCGGCTCTTCGCCCTCGAGCGAATACCCCATCGCGGCCAGCTCGCGCTTCAGGGCAGCCGTCATGGCGGCGTGCTCCCTTATATCGTCCGCTCCGTTCCCGGCCAGATACTTATTGCACAGGTCGAGAGACTGAAGCACTAGGTACGACGGGCTCGTCGACGCGAAGACCGCCATCGTGTTCCTCGCGAGCCGCGCGAAGTCTTCCGGGGCGTCCTGCGAAATGTGCAGGTACGCTCCGCCGGTCAGAACAGGAAGCGTCTTGTGCGCCGAATCGCAGCACATATCAGCCCCGCAGTCCGCAGGATGCATCGACGCGGGTATCTCTCTGCCGGCCGATCCGCCACCCGGAGCCGCCGGTTTCAGGAACCTCAGATACGAGCCGTGCGCGTTGTCGGCGAGGAGCGGCACGTAGAATCCGTGCGCCACGTCAGCGACCGCTCTCACGTCAGTCATATGGCCGAGATAATCCGGCGTCGTTATATATACGCAGCAAGGCTTGGCGCCTGTCGCGCCGATCACGCGATTTATCGCGTCGGCGACGGCTTTCCGCGTTATCTCCACGCTGCAGAGATGATGCGGACCTTCGCTTTCGATCCATTCGATGTCGAGATCCAGCAGCGCGCACGCGTGCACGAACGCCTTGTGGACGTTCCGCGCCGCGACAACGGTCGGCCTCGCGGCGGCATACTTTCCTGTGCCGTCCGACTGCCCCGCAGCATACCCGGCTTCCGAGGCGTCATTCTCCGCCCGCGACGCCCTCCACCTTTCGGCAGCCAGCGCGAGCATCGTCTTTATGCAGAGCGTCGATCCCTCGCACGAATACAGCGTCGCCCGCGTGCCGAACAGCGCGGCGGCGTTCCGCTCGCTCTCGGCGATGATTCCCGACGCCTTCGAGAGCACGTCGGCGCCCCCGACCTCGGTTATATCCCTCGCCTCGCAGCCGAGCGGTCCTGTGCCCTTGTGACCGGGCATGTGGAGCCTCGCGTCGGTACGCTCGATATATTCAGTTACAAAATCGTATATCGGTGTGTTCATTCGGTTTTTCGCGGTTATTATCCTGTAACAGCATACGGTGCCGCTGCGGCATCGGTCACTCCGCGGCGTTCTCCCCGTATTCGGCGACCTTCATCATTATCGCGCACTCCATGCGCTTTCTGAACAGCCTGCAGCCGTACTCGTACACTCCCTTTACGCTTCCGGTCGCGTGGTACGAGTTCGCCGCGCAGCCGCCCGAACAGTAGAGCTGAGCCCAGCAGTCCGCGCATTCGCTCCGCGCGTAGGCGTTGCAGCTTCTGAATTCGTCCTGTATCGCGGTATTCGTGATACCATCCCAGATGTTGCCGAGGCTGTACTTTTTGTCGCCCACGAACTGGTGGCACGGATACAGCTCGCCCCACGGCGTAACCGCCATGTACTCGGTACCGGAGCCGCACCCCGTTATCCGCTTGTATATGCAAGGGCCGTCCTCGAGATCTATCATGTAGTGATAGAACGTGAAGCCGCGCCCTTCCTTTTTCCTCTTCAGCATCTCGACCGCCAGCTTCTCGTACTGGTCATAGAGAACCGGCAGATCCTCCTCGGTGAGCGCGCACGGGTCGTCCGGAGCGCAGACCACCGGCTCCATGCTGAGCTCGGTGAATCCGAGATCCGCCATGTGGAGTATGTCGTTCAGGAAGTCGACGTTGTGGTGCGTGTACGTGCCGCGCACGTAGTATCCCCTGCCGCCGCGCTTTTCGACGAGGCGCAGGAACTTCGGAACTATTCTGTCGTAGCTGCCGTTTCCGGCGTAATCGACCCTGAAGCGGTCGTGGACCTCCTTGCGGCCGTCGAGGCTAAGCACCACGTTGTGCATCTCCCTGTTCAGGAAGTCGATGACCTCGTCGTCTATGAGCAGGCCGTTCGTGGTGAGCGTGAATCTGAAATTCTTTCCGTGCTCCTTCTCGACGCTTCTCGCGTACGCCACGAGCTGCTTTACAACGTCCCAGTCCATCAGCGGTTCGCCGCCGAAAAAGTCGACCTCGAGGTTCCGGCGGTCTCCCGAACGCTCGATCAGGAAGTCGAACGCGCGCTTGCCGGTCTCGAAGTCCATTAACGCGCGGTCGCCGTGGTACTTGCCCTGGCTCGCGAAGCAGTAGGAACAGTTGAGATTGCAGGTGTGAGCGACGTGCAGACAGAGCGCCTTTATAACGTTGCTGCTGTTCTTGTAGTCGAAGCTGAGCTGCCTGTAGACGTCCTCGCTGAAGAGCTTTTTCTTCGCGACGAGTTCTTCCACGTCGGCGATGCACTCGCGAACTTCGCCCTCGGTCACGTCCGGCCGGTCCGCGTATTTCTCGAGTATCGCCGACACTATCGCGTCGGCGCCTTTCCCCTCGCCGTACATCTCTATAACGTCGTACGCCACGTCGTCGACAGAATGCACGGAACCGCTCGCCGTATCCAGCACTATATTGTATCCGTTCAGTTTATATTGATGGACCATCGGATCCTCCGTATCCCCATACACAAAAACGCCGCCTCATGACTAAGGCAGCGCTCGAGTGATCGTTTCGGTTAAAACTATTTCTCTTTGTGCTCACACTGCTGGTTTGCAACACCGCAGGAAGTCTTGCAAGCAGACTGGCACGAAGTCTGGCACTCGCCGCATCCGCCGTTGTTAACAGTGTTTCTGATGTCCTTTGTTTCCAGAGTAGTTATTCTCTTCATATCTAAAACCTCCGTTAAGTTAAACTGTTTACGCATAAAACATCTTAAATATTGTAACACACGCCCGCCCGCGCTGTCAATCGAAGCAGGCACGCGCCGATAAGCTTCCGGAGCCGCGGCGCGGCGCTATCTGAACATCGCCGCGATCACCGGCACGAGCTCTTTTATCTCGAAGTTCGACGTGTTGACGCAGAAATCGTAGTTGAGCGGAGCGCCCCACTTCTGGCCGGTGTAGAACTCGTAGTAGTTCGCGCGGTTCTTGTCGAGCTGCTTTATCCACTTCATCAGCTCCTTGTCGGTCTGCTGATAGTCCGGATCCTTGCGCCTGCAGCGCGCCATCTTGCTCTCGGTGTCCGCGTATACGAACAGCCTGAACGGATGCCTTTCGCGCAGGATATAGTCGGCGCAGCGGCCTACTATGAGGCAGTTCGACTTGTCCACCATCTCGTTCAGAATGTTGCACTGCTCGAGATAAACGGAATTGTTCTGCTGAAGCTGTATGGTGTTCACAGTCTGAAAGCTGCTTACGATGTGTATAGGGAACGACATCGTAGGCTTGTGGTCCACGATGCTCTGGACGTACTGCTCGGAAAGCTCGGTGCGCTTCGCGATCTCGCCCACGATCTCCTTGTCGTAGTATGCGAAGCCGAGTTCCTCGGCAAGTCTTCTTCCCAGTTCTCTGCCGCCGCTTCCGAATTCGCGGCTCAGTGTAATGACTTTGTTCATCGGGTTCCTCCGTTCGTCAAAAGTCGTTCGGCGCGTATCGCGCGGATCCCCGGACGTTTCCGGATGATGATATATTTTACCATAATCCGGCCCCGCGGGCAACAATCCGCGCGCGAAGCGCGTCAAAAAACAGCGACCGGAAGGCGGCAGCCTTCCGGTCGTCTTCTGTAATGGGACGGCTTTCGGGGAGAGCAGCAGTCCCGGGGATCATTCTATGAAATACTCTCTCGGAACGAAAGAGCTGAGTCCGTAAAAATCATACAGATGGTCCACGCCGATGCGCAGAGCCCTCTTCAGATCCCCGTCTAAAAGCGCGTTTGTGATCTCGAAATGCTCATGAACCGCCCTGTCGAACAGCTTTACGTTGTTCGGGTAGTGGAATATAACAAATCCGAGACGTATATCCATGTTGCTCTGGAACTTTGTAAGGAATTCGTTTCCCCCCGCCTTCGACAGAAGCATATGGAACGCCCTGTCCTTGATCATGAATCCCTTTGAGTCGCCTTTCTTGAACGCCTCTTCGCATTCTGTCGCCGCGTCGCGCATTCTGAGAAAATCCGCGCGGCTGCCGTAGTAATGCGCCAGCTTTATCGACGTCTGGTCTATGAATATGCGGACCGTTCCGATCTCCCTTATCTGATCGTCCGAAAGCGTCACCACTCTCGCCATGCGGTTTCGCTCGATCACAACGAGTCCGTCGTTTTCCAGCATCCTCAGACTCTCGCGGACAGGCGCGCGGCTTATCCCGAGTTCATCCGCTATTTTTTTCTCGGATACAGCGTCTCCCGGCATCAGCTCAAGCGACATTATACGATCCATAAGCTTATCGTATACCATCTTGCTGAGCGCCGAGTTATCTTTAGTGTCGGTTACCTGAGTCATAAAAACACCTTCCCCGGAAAGGACTGCGCCGCACGCATGCGGCTCGTTGTTTGAATTATACGACAAATTCGCGTTTTTTGCAATACTTATTGGCGCGCGCGGGATCCGCGGGCGCCCGCTCCCCCTTAAAAAATCATGCAGCCGCGCGGCGCGCGGCTGCAATTGTCATACACTTTTCTATACGTCGA
>JAEEGL014113923.1_pt1 | contig 23996 bp, 21 predicted proteins | sample 9134231 | NCBI WGS metagenome assembly JAEEGL01 (sample SAMN16246548, study PRJNA631951) | gut metagenome | biome: gut microbiome; feature: rumen; material: fiber-attached | host: Bos | place: Iran: Karaj | collected 2018-10
AACCTCGCAATTCTGGACATTATGATGCCGGCCGCAGGGTGCGGATCGCCGGGGGCGATCTCTGCCATAGGCAGAAGCACCGACCGACGCGGCAGCGGAGAACCATTAATTTTCCATTTTCAATTTTCCATTTTTCATTTGAGCGCAGCGCTAAATTCCAATATGTCAGTTTCCCGCCAGCGACACGATAATATCGCAGATGCGGCGCTGGGCGTCGGTTACGGCCATATTGCGGGCGTTCTGCCCGATGGCCTTGTATTTTTCGGGGTTGGCGATCAGTTCCTCAATGATATCCTGAAGTTTTTCGGGGGTGAGGTCTTTTTTCTCTTCCAGAATGAGGGCGGCGTTGTTCTCTACCAGCGCCATCGCGTTGTGGTACTGGTGGTTCTCGGTGACGTAGGGCGAAGGCACTAAAACGGACGCCTTGCCCATTGCCTGGATCTCCGCCAGGCTGCTGGCGCCCGCGCGGCTGATCACAAGGTCCGCCGCCGCCATGCACTGGGCCATATTGTAGATATATTCGCTGACGCGAAGATTCTGCGTCTGCAGTTCGGTGATACCCTTCTCCGCCAGCAGTTCCGGCACGAATCTGCCCAGTTCGCCGTAGCCGTGGATGATGCATACGTTTTTGCCGACGAAGTGCGGCTCGATCTCGCACATCGAGCGGTTGATACTCTCTGCGCCGAGGCTGCCGCCGGTGGCGAGCACCACCGGGATATCGGGGTCGATGTTCAGCGCTTTCCGGGCTTCGGTGCGGTCCGCCGCCAGCAGCTCCGCGCGTACCGGCAGTCCGGTGATCACGGGTTTCACGTGGGGCTTCATGCGCTCCTCCGCGCGGCCGCTGGTGAGCATGACCGCGTCCGCGTATTTTGAAAGGGCGATGTTGGTTTTGCCCGGGAAGGCGTTCTGCTCGTGGATAGCGGTTTTAATGCCCATCTTATGGGCGGTGCGCACAACGGGCCCGCTCACGTAGCCGCCGAAGCCGACCACAACGTCCGGCTTGAAATTTTTAATTATTTTTTTGCACTGCCCCGTTACAAAAAGGAGCTTCCACAGGGTGCGCAGGTTATGTATGATGCCCTCGGGCGAAAACGTGCGGTAAAAACCGCTGATGCTGATAGACGCAAAATCGAAGCCGGCCTTCGGAACGAGGGTGGCTTCCATCTTTTCTTTCGTGCCCACGAACAAAATCGCGGCGTCCGGGTAACGGCTTCTGAGCTCCTGCGCCGCGCTGAGCGCCGGGTTGATGTGCCCGCCGGTGCCCCCGGCGGCGATTAAAACGCGCATTTATTTTCGCCTCCTGATTTTTGACGATCGGGAAATACTGAGTACAAATCCCATTTCAACGAGCGTGATCACGATGGCCGTGCCGCCGTAGCTGAAGAACGGCAGCGAAATACCGGTGTTGGGGATGGAATCGGTAGCGACGAGAATGTTCAGCACCACCTGAACGCCGAGCTGGAACACAACGCCCATGGCGACCAGCGCATTATACCGGCTGGGGTTGTTGATGCCGATCACCACGCCGCGCCATATGAGCAGCGCGAACAGCAGAAGGATCAGCGCCGCGCCGATGAAGCCCAGCTCTTCCACCACGATGGAGAAGATCATATCGTTCTGCGGTTCGGACACGTAAAGGTGTTTCAGGGTGGACTGCCCCAGACCCTTGCCGAACAGGCCGCCGGAACCGATGGCATACAACGCCTGGTTCACCTGCCAGCGCGCGCCAAGCGGTTCAAAATCCTTATCGAGCCAGGCGGTGATGCGCTCTTCCATATAGCTCTTGAGAAAGCCCATCTGATACAGCACCACAAGGCCGGTAACGCCGCCGATGCCGCCGATCACGAACCACTTTCTGCGCACTTCGCCCAGATACAGCATGATGATGCCGATGGTGAGCATCAGTATCGTTCCCGAAAGATGGCTGCCGAGCATCACCAGCCCCGCGTACACGGCGATGATCACGCCGCAGGGGATGATGATCTTCAGCGAATCGTTGAACACCGGATGGTTCACAAAGGTGTTTGCTTTACGGGCAAGTTCGTTCTGTAAAGGTTTTTTGCTTACAACCACAGCATGGCATCTGTCCAATATCGCGGCGAGGGTGAGGATCAGCGCAAACTTCGCCATATCCGACGGCTGGAACTGCATGCCGCCCGGCAGATACACGTAACGGTGGGTGCCGTTGTAGCTGTCCATAAACAGCGCCACCATCAGGAACAGCCACGAGGCGCCGGTGCCGAGCAGCGCGATGGGCATCTCGAACTTCTGGAAGTTGATGTGCGAAACAATAAGCATGGCAACGATTCCGATCAATACCCAGATCAGCTGCCGCCGTAAAAAGTAGGTGGAATCTTCTTTATAATAGTATGCGTAAACGTAGGTTGCCGAGTAAAGCATCACCAGCCCGATCACAACGATGGAGATCAGAATGGCAAAGAAGGGGACGTCGAGCCCCCCGGTCGTCAGGTACTGACGCAGCCCGCCGGCCTGTTTTCTTTTCACATTTTCACGCGCCATACGTCACGCGCCTCCGTTCTCATTTTTAACAAAGTAAAGTAATTATCTTTACACAACTCTCCCGAACCAGAGCAATGCGATACCCGCTGCGCTGCCCAGAACGGTGACCAGACTGAACACTACGCAGATCTTTTTTTCGCTCCAGCCGCCCATTTCGTAGTGGTGATGGATGGGCGCCATACGGAATAATTTTTTGCCGTGATGGGTTTTGATATACGCGATCTGCAGAATATCGGAGCCGAATTCCGCCACGTAAATTATGCCGATCAGAAGGATCATCCAGGGGCAGTCGATGGCGTATGCCATGGCGCACACGATGCCGCCCAGAAACAGGCTGCCCACGTCGCCCATCATCACCTTCGAGGGGTTCCAGTTCCAGATGAGATAACCCAGCAGACTGCCGAACACCGCGCTGCACAGAATGCTCATACCGGCAAATTTCTGCAAGATCGCCGCCACCGCGAAGGCCACGCTCACCAGCGACGTTACGCTTGCGCAGAGACCGTCCACGCCGTCCAGAAAGTTGACCGCGTTCGTGGTGCAGTACAGCGCCGCAACGCCCACCAGCCAGAACAGCGCCGTGCTCACGTAATTGCCGTAATACGGGATAAACATGTAGTTGACGCCCGCAAACTTATAAAGCGTAAACAGATAGGCAAAGCCCACAAGCATCTGCATCAGGGTTTTCTGCAGTTCGGTGAGGCCGAGGTTGCGCTTCTTTACCACCTTGATGTAGTCGTCGATAAAGCCGATGAAGCCGAAGCCGAGCGCCATAAGGAGCCCCGCAAAGAACTTCGTATACAGCATGGCGGGCGTTTTCTCGCTGCCGTAGGTGATCAGGTCAACACCGCGGATCTTCGCCGTAAGCAGCACCACCGCAAGGCTCACGCCGGTGCCGATGATGAACAGGAAGCCGCCCATGGTGGGGGTGCCCTGCTTTTTCTTGTGCCAGGAGGGGCCGATATCCAGTATCGTCTGCCCGAAACGCAGCTTATGCAGCCACGGGATCAGTACGAATCCGAGGCCGAACGATACGCCGAAGCCGATCACGATGCTGAAAATAATAGCGATCCATAACTGCATTTTCTTATTTCCCTTTCCTTTTCCAATCAGATTATCTTTATTATTTATTAATTACATTATAATGTAGCGTTCACTCTCATCTGCCCGGCAGCGCCGCGATCACGGCACGGTCTGAAAACGGGAACGCCTTTTCGCCGATCAGCTGATACGCTTCGTGCCCCTTCCCTGCCACGAGGATCACGTCCCCGGGAGAAGCCTTTTCATACGCGAGGGCGATGGCCCTGCGCCGGTCCGGCTCTGTGAACACCCGCGGTACGCGCCGGATCTTTGCCCGGATATCATTGATGATACCGATGGGGTCTTCGGTGCGGGGGTTATCGGAGGTGATGATCACCGTATCGGCAAGCTGTGCGGCGATCTCGCCCATGGGAGCGCGTTTCGTGCGGTCGCGGTCGCCGCCGCAGCCGAACACGCAGATCAGCCTGCCCGCGGTTTGTTCCCGCAGCGCGGCGAGCATCCCGCCCAGCGCATCCGGCGTATGCGCGTAATCCACGCAGAAGCGCACACCGTCTTTTTTGATCCACTCTGCGCGGCCGGGGATCTGCGGCAGTTTTTTCAGAAGCGGTGCGATCTCAGCGAGCGGCGCCCCCAGCAGCATTGCCGCCGCCGATGCGCAAAGCGAGTTATATACGGCGAACGTGCCTACGCCGGGAACCTCCACGTGCTGCAGTTCGGAGCCGTTGAAGAGGATGTATCTTACGCCTTCGGGCGAGCAGACCGCGTTTTTCGCGGCAAAATCGCTGAGCACCGCCCGGCAGGAATAGAGATACGTTTTTTGATCTCCCGCCGCCTGCAGAAACGCGTCGCAGTAGGCGTCGTCCGCGTTCAGCAGCAGCGTGTCGCTCAGGGCGCAGAGCCTGCACTTGGCTTCCACGAGCCGCCGCAGGGTTTTATGGTAATCAAGGTGGTCGGTGCCCACGTTTGTAAAAATGCCGAGGGAAAAACGCGCGCCGTCCACACGGTACTGGGCAAGCGCCTGCGACGAGACCTCGCATACGCAGTATTCGTTTCCGTTATCTGCGGCCTCGGCCAGAGCGGAAAAGAACACGTCCGCGCCGGGGGTGGTATACCCCGTTTGCCGGAGGCCTTCCCCCGTATCCGCGCCCAGGGTGCCGATCACTGCGCACTTATGCCCCGTTTGTTCCAGCAAAAACCGGAGATACTGCACCGTGGTGGTTTTGCCGTTGGTGCCGGTGACGCCGATCAGCTTCATCTTACGGTCAGGACGGCCGTAAAACGCCGCGCACATCCGGCTGAACGCCAGCCGCGCATTATCGGTGCGGTATACCGGCGGATCCGTGTACGCCTCTTCGCAGACCACCGCCGCCGCGCCGCTGAGCATAGCATGCGGGATCGTTTCGGCAGCGGCAGCGCCCGTGCGCGTGCACACGAACAGTGTGCCGGGGCGGACGTTCTGAAGCGCGTCCGTAATATTCGTTATTTCGGTATCGGCGGCTGCGGGAGCGATACCGGCCTCCCGGAGAAGTGAAAAAAGCCTCAAAGAAATGACCTCCGTGCAAAGCTTTTTTCTTTCTCTTTCACTTTTCCCTTTAATCGTGTACGCCGGTGGTGGTACGGAAGGAAACGGTGATGATGCTGCCCGCCTCCACCTCGGTGCCGGTGGGGATATCCTGCTTGTAGGCGACCACCGTGCTCTCGGTGGAAGCGCTGCCCGAAATGCGGATGTTCAGGTTGTTGCCCACCGCAAGGTAATTGGCCTGCGATACCGTAAGCCCCTCGAAATCGGGAACCACGGCCATCTCCTTCTCGTAATCCGGTTCGGTATAGAGAATGATCACGCCGTTGGCGGGCGTCTTTCTGCCTGCCTCCGGGGACTGCGCCACAACCGTGTCGCCTTCGCCGACCACGTACACTTCGTATTCATAATCTTCCAGAAGCTCTCTGGCGCCGGCTACGGTGAGCTGCGTCAGTTCCGGCACTGCGGTGCTCATGGAAGAGAGCTCGTCGTCTGAGAAGTTCGGCTCCACGCCGAGATAGGCAAGCGTTTTTTCGATCACTTCGCCCGCCACGGGCGCCGCGATCACACCGCCGGAATAGTTTGCGCCCTGGGGTTCGTCGAGCACGATAACGATGCTGATGGCGGGATCGTCCACCGGAGCGAAGCCCGCGAACGACGCGATGTATTCTTCGTTGGAGGAGCCCAGTTTTTCGGAGGTGCCCGTTTTGCCCGCCACGTGATAACCGGCCACGTAGGCGTTTTTACCGGTGCCGCTCTTAACCACGTCTTCCATCCAGGAGGCGACCACCCTTGCGGTGGATTCCGAGATCACCTGCCGCTTGACCGTGGGGTTGGTGACCGCCACGATATTGCCCTGTGCATCCAGCATTTTGCCCACGATGTAGGGCTGCATCAGCTTGCCGCCGTTGCCGATGGCGCTCACGCCCGTAACGATCTGCAGCGGGGTGACGGAAATAGACTGCCCGAAGGAAGCGGAGGCAAGGTCCGAAACGGAGAAGGATACCGCCGGATCGTGGTAGGTCACGTTCACCGCAGGGGCGCTCTCGCCCGCCAGATCCACGCCGGTTTTTTCGGAAAAGCCGAAAGCCTGGAAATACTTGAAATACAGGTCCACGCCCATCTTCTGGCCCACGTACACCGAGAAGGTGTTGCAGGAATTCACCAGCAGCAGCCGGGGCGTTTCATAGCCGTGGCCCGTGGGGTTGAAGTCCTTGATCGTACGGTCCGCCACGTGGATGGTGCCTTCGCACTCGTAGCCGGTTTCTTCGTCGATCACGCCTTCTTCCAGCGCGCCGGAAACGAGGAAAACCTTGAATACGGAGCCGGGATAATAGAAGTCCGCCACGGATTTGTTCTTCCACTGCTCGATACGCGCGGCAGCCACCGGATCGCTCTTCTGCTCGTCGGTGCCGTTCTGGGTAAAGTATTCCGTAAGCTGCGGGTACAGTACGCCGTAAGGATCGTTGGGATCGTAGTCCGGCAGGTTGGCCACCGCCAGGATCGCGCCGGTTTTGGTATCCATAACGATGCCGTACACGTTTTTGGAGCCGGTCTCTTCCAGGGCCGTTGCAAGGGCGTTTTCGAGGATCGTTTGGATCTCGGTGTTCAGGGTAAGCACGAGGCTCAGGCCCTGCTGCGCTTCGTAGGTCACCTCATAGGCGTTTTCAAGCTCGAACTGTACGCCGTCCTTCGCCGTTACGATGCGCCCGTTGGTGCCGGTGAGCACGTCGTCGTAAATATTTTCAATGCCGTAAAGGCCGTTGCCGTCCGTGCCCGTAAAGCCGAGGATCGTGGAGGCAAGGCTGGCGTTGGGATAGTAACGCTTGGTGTCGGGATCCATAAAGATCACGTCGGTCAGCTTTTTCTCTTTCACGGCGTCCAGCAGCTCGTTGCGCTGGTTATATTCCACCTCGCCCTTGATCTTCAGGTAGCCGTATTCGGCGTTGTTATCGATCTTGCGGCTGATCTCGGCGGCGTCCAGTTCAAGAATGTCGCTGAGCACGCTGATCACGTCGCTGCGGTTCTTTTCTGTCACCTTGCTGGGATTGATGTATACAAGCCAAACGGACGCGCTCTGGGCGAGCACGTTCATATTCGCGTCGTATATGGTGCCTCTGGCGGCGCTCACGGTGGTAACGCTGAGCTGCTGTGCCTCGGCCTTTTCGCGGTACTCGTCCCCCTTGATCAGGGTGAGGTACCCGATGCGGACGATACAGCCGCCGAAAGCGATCGCGGCAACGATCGCAAGAATGATCACGCCGCGCACAGCCGTAAGGCTGGAGGTCTTCATCTCTCCCTTTTTCATGTATGCCTCCCAACGCGGTACCGCGTTTTACGTCTCTTTAATAAAGTGCGAAGGGCGAAGTAGCTTCGCCCCCGTTTCTTGGTGCCGTCCTTCAATTTTATGCGTTCGGAACGCATCTGAGAACAGCGTTCAGGCTGATCCTCCGCCCCGTTTTACGGATTGGAGAAGATCTGGAGAAAACCTCCGCCCGAAGAATATATCACACCGTCCCCTTCCGAAAGGTCGATGTATTCCACCTGATAGGCTTCCATCTTTTTCATGCCGAGGATCCTGGTTGCGTAATCGTCGATCCGACCGATGCTGGTGATGCCGTTGAGCTCGGAATTGAGCCGCACGTTTTCGCTCTTGGCCACTTCAATCTCCGATTCTACGGCAGCGATCTGCCGCGAGAGCTCGTAACTCTTCGCGCCGGAGGTGATCTGCAGGCAGAGCACGCCGAGGATCGCGGCGGCAAAGATCAGGATGATAACTGCGTTCACCAGAGATTTATGCGCTTCCTTCTGCTGCTGGCGCGGCGATTTTTCGGGCACCACCTGCAGCGGTACGCGGGGCTTGGGCTTTCTTGCGGGGGCAGCCGCCGCGGCGGAACGCGCAGCGCTCTGACGTACGGGCTTAACGCCGCCGTCAAACATATCAAAATTATAATCGTATTCCTGACGTAATGCTGCCATCTTTCTCTTCCTTTATTTTTTACTCTATTTCAAACGTTCGATGCTTCTGAGCCTTGCGCTTCTCGCGCGGGGGTTTTCGGCGAGTTCTTCTTCCGACGGTACCGCCGGCTTGCCTGCGAGCTTGCCCCGCGGGGTCTTGCCGCACACGCACACCGGGAACGAAGGCGGGCAGGTACATCCCTCGCAGAGCTTTCTGAAGGTGAGCTTCACCGCCCTGTCTTCCAGCGAGTGGAAGGTGATCACCGAAAGGATGCCTCCCACGTTCAGCACGTTGAACATCGCTTCCACCGACTGTTCGAGGTGCTCAAGTTCGCCGTTGACCTCAATGCGGATCGCCTGAAAGCTCCGGCGGGCCGGGTGGCCTCCCTCGCGCCGCGCGCGGGCCGGGATGCCGGATTTCACGATCTCGGAAAGTTCAAAAGTGGTTTCTATGGGCTTCTTCGCCCGTTCTTCTGCAATACGCCGCGCAATGGACGGCGCGAATTTTTCTTCACCGTAGGTATAAAGGATACGTCTGAGCTCGGCTTCGGTGCAGCCGTTCACAACGTCGCGGGCGCTGCGGCCCTCTTTGCTCATGCGCATATCCAGAGGCGCATCCTGATGGAAGGAGAAACCGCGCTCCGCTGTGTCGAGCTGGTGGCTGGAAACGCCCAGATCCGCAAGCACGCCGTCCGCGCCGTTTACGCCCGCTTCGCGCACGATCTCTTCCACGTCGGCGAAATTGCCGTGTACCAGCGTGAGCCTCGGTTCGCCGCGGAACTTTTCTTTCAGGTTGGCGATGGCGTCAGGGTCGCGGTCGATGGCGATCAGCCTTCCCGCCGGGGAGAGGCGTTCCAGCACCGCCGCCGCATGCCCGCCGCCGCCGGCGGTGCAGTCCACGTAAACGCCGTCCGGCTTTACGCGCAGAGAATCGATCGTTTCATTGAACAATACGGGGATATGTGAAAAAGCCATACTGCGTTAACCTTACCGGGGGACGGATCAGAATTCCACGTCGGGATAATCGTCCGCCGCGAGCGCGTTCTTATCGCCGATCTGCGCTTCGTAAGCGGCTTTGCTCCAGACCTCGAGGTGGTTGTGTACGCCGAGGATGATCACTTCATCCTTCAGGCCTGCGTGCTCAATGCACTCCGCAGGCACCACGAGCCTGCCGTTGCGGTCCAGCGATACAAGAGATACGTCCGAATAGAAGCGGCGCAGCTTTTCGCGCCCGAGCTCGGTGCGGCTCTGTGCCTTCAGCGGCGCGATAATGCTTTCAAACCCGGGGGTATCGTAGATGAAAAGGCAGCCCTCGATCGCTCTGTAGATCACGATCTCGGCGCCGAGCTGTTCGCGGAACTTCGACGGAACGATGATCCTGTTCGCCGCGTCCAGCGTGTAGCTGTATTCTCCGAAATAAGCCATTATCGCATCACCTCCCTGCTAATGCTCTCCATTTTAAGGATTTTTGTTACTGTTTTATGGATTTTTAAGGCATTTTGCTCCATTTGCAAAAATATTATAATAGAAGGTGAAAAAAAAATCAATAGATAAAATCAAAAAAAACCGAATTTTTCAAAATTTTTTCCGACCGGAAGCGCGTTTCTCCCGACGTTCGGGTTCCGGACGGAAAATACAAAACCGGCACCGCGTGATTTTACGCAAAAGCGCCGATTTGACAAACAACAGCAATTGACTTTCCGGAAAAAGACGTATATAATATGATTAAATCAAATAAAGGAGCGACATATTATGGATATCAAAGAGAAAATCACCGAGCTTGTACAGAAGATCACCGGCGACAAAGACCTGCTTGCAAAGTTCAAAGCGGATCCCATAGGCGCCGTGAAGGGCATTCTGGGGAATATCGACCTGCCCAACGATCAGCTGAACGCCATTGTGGACGGCGTAAAGGCAAAGATCAACCTTGACGCGGCGGGCGATCTGCTGGGCGGCCTGTTCGGCAAAAAATAAACCGGCAAAAAGGAGACCGTAAGATGAACGATATTAAAGCACTGTATGCGCTGTGGCGCGAAAAAGCCACGGAGCCGGACGTTGCCGCGGAGCTTGCCGCCGTGGAAGGCAAAGAGGATGAGATCCTCGACCGCTTCTGGCAGGACCTTGCCTTCGGTACCGGCGGCCTCAGAGGCGTACTGGGCGCAGGCACGAACCGAATGAACGTTTACACCGTAGGCAAAGCCACACAGGGCCTCGCAAACTACCTGAACGAGGATTTCACCGCGCCGAGCGTTGTGATCGGGCACGACAGCCGCATCAATTCCGACGTGTTCGCCCGCATCGCCGCCGAGGTGCTTGCCGCCAACGGCATCAAGGTGTATTTCTTCCCCGAGCTGATCCCCACCCCCGTGGTGGCGTATGCCGTAAGGACGCTGGGCTGCTCCTCGGGTATCGTGATCACCGCGAGCCACAACCCCTCGAAGTACAACGGCTACAAGTGCTACGACGCCCGCGGCTACCAGATGACGGACGAAGCCGCCGCAAAAACGCTGGGGTATATCAACCGCTGCGATATTTTTGAGGACGTAAAGCGCATCGGTTTCGACGAGGCGCAGAAGCTGGGCATCGTGAAGGTGCTGCCGCAGGATTTTCTGGACCCGTATTTCGCGCTGGTGCGCGGCTGCGCCGTGGAACCGGACGCCGCCGACGGCAGCGGCCTTTCGGTGATCTACACGCCCCTGAACGGCACGGGCAACAAGCCGGTGCGCAGGATCTTAAAAGAGATCGGCCTTACGGACGTTGCCGTGGTGCCCTCGCAGGAAAATCCGGACGGGCATTTCCCCACCTGCCCGTTCCCGAACCCCGAGATCAGAGAGGCGTTCAATGAGGCGCTGAAGCTCTCGGAGACAAAAAAAGCCGACCTGCTGCTGGCCACGGACCCGGACTGCGACCGCGTGGGTATTGCCGTGCGCACGGGCAACGGCTACCAGCTGGTGACGGGCAACGAAATGGGCTGCCTGCTCACCCACTATATCCTCAGCCGCAGGCAGGCGCACGGCAATCTGCCGAAGGCTCCCGTGGTAATCAAATCCATCGTGAGCACCGATATGGCCACCGCCATTGCCGAGAGCTACGGCGCCGAGGTGGTGAACACCCTCACCGGCTTCAAATATATCGGCGAAAAGATGACCGAGCTGGAGGCCGCAGGCGAAGCGGACCGCTTTATGATCGGCTTTGAAGAGAGCTACGGCTATCTTTCGGGCATGCACACCAGAGATAAAGACGCCGTGAACGCCTCGATGCTGATCTGCGAGATGGCAGCCTTCTATAAAAAACAGGGCAAGAGTCTTCTTGACGTACTGAACGAGCTGTTTGAGCGCTACGGCTGCTGGAAAAACAGCCTGTACAACTTCTATTTTGAGGGCGCCGACGGCATGGTGAAGATGACCGGCATGATGGACGCTCTGCGCAAGAGCTACCCCGCAGCGCTGGGCGGTCACGCCATCGTAAAGGTGACCGACTATAAGACCCGCAAGGCCGTGGATCTCGCCACCGGAGAAGAGAGCCCGGTAACACTGCCTGTTTCAAACGTGATCGTTATGGAGGCTGACAACCGCGATAAGATCGTGGTACGCCCGGCAGGCACCGAACCGAAGCTCAAGATCTACACGATGGTGCAGGGCAAAACCTCCGATGACGCCGCCGCGCAGACCGACGCTTACGCGAAAGACATCACCGCCGTGCTCGGCATAGAGGGATAACGTATGAACAAAAGAATTGTAAGGATCATCGCCATTGTGCTGGCCGTTCTGATGGCAGCCAGCGTACTCACCGTAGCGCTGGTAGCGCTGCTGTAAACCGATATTAAAACACGAAACCTGCGGAGCATTTGCTTCGCAGGCTTTTTTTATCTGATTATCCGCCGAAAAACTGTAAATACTAAGAGCAGAAGATCAAAGGAGTGTAAAAGAAAATGACAGTAAAACGCGGAGACATCTATTACGCGGACCTCAGCCCCGTGGTGGGCAGCGAGCAGGGCGGCATGCGGCCGGTACTTATCGTGCAGAACGACATGGGCAACCGCTACTCCCCCACCGTGATCGCGGCGGCCATCACCAGCCGGAAATACAAAACCGACCTGCCCACGCACATTCGCGTGGACGCGGCCGGCTGCGGACTGCAGAAGGATTCGATCGTATTGCTGGAACAGGTGCGCACGCTGGACAAGACCCGCCTGAGGGAACACATGGGGCAGCTCCCGGCGGGTGATATGACCCGTGTAAATCAAGCCCTGAGCGTCAGTTTCGGGCTGTAAGGCACTGAAAAAGATCAGTTGAGAGAGGCCAGCATCTGCGCCGGGTTCTCGGCGGCCTTCACCTTATCGAAGGCCTTCAAGATCACGCCGTTTTCGTCGATCAGGTAGGTGGTGCGCACCACGCCCAGGGTGACCTTGCCGTAATTCACCTTTTCTTTCCACACGTCGTAGGCGATCAGCACCTCTTTTTCGGTATCGGAGAGAAGAGTGAACGGCAGGCCGTATTTTTCTTCAAATCTCTTATGAGAAGCGACGCTGTCTTTGCTCACGCCGAGGATCACCGCGCCCTTCTCACGGAACTGCGGGTACAGTTCGCCGAAGGCGCAGGCCTGTTTGGTACAGCCGGAGGTCATATCCTTGGGGTAAAAATACAGGATCACCTTACGGCCTTTATAATCAGATAAGCTGACCGGATTGCCGTTCTGGTCCGGCAGCGTAAACGCGGGGGCGGGGGTACCGATGGGTAACATAGGGAGCTCCTTCCTTCAAATTACAGTTTATCGCTCTGTTTAATTGAAAATGGAAAATGGAAAATGGAAAATTTCGGAAAACGCTTGCGCGTTTTGATTATAAAATGGAAACTGTTTTGTCATAGAGAAAACCTCGCAATTCTGGACATTATGATGCCGGCCGCAGGCCCATTAATTTTCCATTTTCAATTTTCCATTTTTCATTTGAGCGCAGCGTTAAATTCCAATCTTACGCGATCGCGTCCGCGGGGGCGTCTTCGGGCGAGAAGCCGCTGAAGCCGGTCTGCGGCAGGGCGGCGATGGCAGCCATATCTTCGGGGCTGATGGTAAAATCAAACACCTCCGCGTTGGCAGCCAGACGCCCGGGGTTCGTGGATTTGGGCAGAGGCAGCACGCCGTTCTGCAGGGCAAAGCGCACGCAGAGCTGCGCCACGCTCTTCTGATATTTGGCTGCGATGGCGGCAAGGGTTTCGTTCTTCAGCACCGCGCCGCTGCCGAGGGGGCTCCATGCCTCAACCAGCAGGCCGTTCTGCTGCATCCACTTCACGTTTTCGATCTGGGTGTAACCGGGGTGGAACTCCAGCTGGTTCACCATGGGCTTTACTTCCGCCGTTTCCCACAGCGCCTCAATGTGTTTGGCCTCGTAGTTGCTCACGCCCACAGCGCGCAGCTTACCTGCTTTATACGCCGTCTCAAAACCGCGCCAGGTTTCGGCGTTCAGCTCTTTCCACCGCTCGGTGCATTTGGCAACGCAGGGCCAGTGCACCAGATACAGATCCACGTAATCCAGCCCGAGCAGTTTCAACGAGGTATCCACGGCGGCAAGGGTCTTTTCGTAGCCGCGCTCGGTGACCCAGTGCTTGGTGGTGACGAACACGTCTTCACGTTTCACGCCGGAGGCGCGCAGCCCCTCGCCCACCTCGGCTTCGTTGCCGTAGATGTAGGCGGTGTCGATATGGCGGTAGCCCGCTCCCAGCGCGGCCTTTACGCAATCGCGCGTGACGCCGCCGTTCGGGGTCTGCCACGTGCCGTATCCCACGCAGGGGATCTCAACGCCGTTGGCAAGGGTAATGGTATCGCGTAAATTCGTAAGATTTGCAAAATCGCTCATTTTTTCTTCTCCTTTGTATTTTCAGCAGACGCCGGTGATCACAGTTTCGCCCGCGGTGTTTCTGAACTGCAGCAGCACGGTGCCGCTCGCTTCGTCGGGGGTAACGGTAACTTCGGGGTGCAGGATCTGTTTCTCACCGAAGGCGGTTTCGATCTCTGCGGTCACCTTCTTCGGCATGGCGGGCAGTTTCAGGCGGATGGCGGCATTGCAGGCAGCACCGGTGCCGTGCAGCGTAAAGCCGGTTTCGTCCGCGGTAAGCTCGTTCATACGGATGGACGTGCCGATGATCGCGCAGGGTTCGTCCGCGATGCGGTCCAGATCGAACAAAATCGCGTTTTCGGTGGGCTTCACCGTCTTTTCGCATATCACCGGGAAGGCGATATCGAGCATATCAACATAATTGCCCCGGTGCACCACGGGCGCGTCAGTGGAGCACTCGTCCATCACGGCGGTGAGGATATAGTTGCCGCGGCGCAAAGAGATATAGTTTTTATCCGGCTTCACGCCCAGCAGTTCGCCGACGGCGGCTGCATAGGCGTCGCTCTCTTTAGGCAGCACGCACAGATCCGCCGGGCTCTGCCGCAGCAGCACGAACCGGCCGCTGCCGTACGTATATTCGCCCTCGGGCGCGTCCACGGGCAGACCGAGGGTTTGCAGAAGGTGCTCGAGCGGCGTTCTGAAACTGTTTCTGCCCGTGTTCCACCAGCCGCGTACGGCGTGGAACGGATCGGCCCCGTCGCCCATGTACACCAGCGTGCCGCCGCCGTGCACGTACGAAGCGAGCGAGATGTGGATATCCGCCGAAATGGGCTTCTGGAACTCGTAGCTGAGCACCAGCACCTTGTAATCGTCCAGATACCCGGGGTAACGGGTGATATTTTCAAGCTGCACCGGGCGCACCGGGAAACCGCCCTTCAACAGCGGCAGGCTGAGCCCGTAAAACAGCGGGAATGCGAGGGACTCGTAATAATCGAGCCGGTCGCCGGTGGTGAGCTGCTTTTCGAGGCCGTGGATATAGTTGGCAACGGCACAGATCTCGATCTTGCCGGGCACGGGCGCGTAATCGGCGCGGTTTGCGAGGATATCATCGGGGAAATTGCGCTGGAACATGGCGGTATCCGAAAGGAACACGCCGATGCCCGGCACCTTATTGAGGTATTCGTAATCGTCCGTACCGAAGGTGCCCTGCATCTGAAAGATGTTCATCAGATACGTGCGGTGGTCCTCCGGGATCGGGATCGCGTCAGGCCGGTCCTTCGGGTACTGCGCGTAACCCAAGAATACGCGGTTGGGCCACGGCGCGAGCTGATAGCGGTTGATTTTCGGCTGCAGCAGCTCCCCCATCAGCGTTTCGGTATAATTCATGCGGTAGTTTTCCCACGTGTAATCGGGGCGGTCGTCGATGGGATCGTTATCGAACCACATATCGCGCCCGGTGCCGCGCACGAGCTCCTGCATCACGCCGTATTCCATAAAAGCCGTTTCAAAGGTGCGCTCTTTGTACACGCCCTTGAACACGTTTGCCTCCCGCGACGTGCCCATCCAGATCTGCGCCTTGTAGCCGTCCAGCGACGGGATATCGGTCATGGTGCCCTCGGGGCTCATCACCTTCCATGTGGAATAGTTGAGCAGGCTGTGGGTAGGCACGTAGAACCGCAGCACGTACCCGCGGCGCGCAAGGGCGTATTCTTTTAATTCCTGGCTTACGCGCTCGATGGCGCGGCGGTAGAGATAGGCCTTTAAGAAAGCCACCTTATAATGCGCGTCCACGTTTTCATGCGGCGGCACCCAGTCTTCACGGTAGTAAAGCTTATATTCCCGTTTGAAGCCCTCGCTGTAGCCGCCATCGTTCAGAAATTCGGGCTCTTCCACGTGGATGGCCTCCACGCCCTCGTCCACGGCTTTTTTCAGCTTTTCGATCAGATAATTCGTGAAGGAAACCGTGGGCACGATATAGCCGCTCGCATGGCAGAACGCGCCGGTGACGGAACCGTCGCGGCTGCGCTGGATCTCGTCGGAATGGTCGATCCCGTCCCACGCGCCGCCGAAATAATCGTCGTACCCGCCCCAGGCGATGCCCGTCATCAGGTGCACCCGGTAGCCGCGCGCACGGAACTCCCGCACCCGCTGCGGCATATCGCCGCCTACGCCGTATACGCAAACGAAATCCTGCCCGAAATCGGTTTCGGGCTGGATATGCGCCGATTCCTGCACGCAGGTGCGCTCTTCAATGCGGTCTCTGATGTAACTCAAAACGATGAACTCCCCTTTTACTTTTTGCTGTTTTAAATCTACCACACTTGCCGCCCGTTTGCAAGGGAAATCGCGAAAAAGAAGCGCCCCTTTCCGCAGAAACGGAAAACCGGCGGCAAAAGGAAAAGCTCCCCCTTTTGAAGAAGGGGGAGCCCGGAGAGGAGGGGGCGCCTTCCGGCCTCAGGACTCCGGAAGGCTATTTATGAAAAGAAAGGAAGAAGGGGGTTTCAGTTTCAGGAGATCCGGGTGATCACCGGGGTGCCGTCCGCCTTCAGCAGCGGCGTGATGCTGGAGCCGTAGCCGCAATGGATCATAAGATACGTAACGCCGGTCTCTCTATCAACGAGCAGCTGACGATAACCCTCGTTCGACAGGGAGCTGCCCTCTTTGTAGACTCTTACGAAACGGTCTGTGTTCTTTGCCATACTTATCGTCTCCTTTCATCTTTATTATACGTCCTGCTTGATATTTTTTCAAGTTACAGTTTCGTTAAGAGGAACGGTACTATGTAACGCGGCAGAGGTTAACGGTGAACTTCAAATTGGAATTTATCGCGCTGTTTAATTAACAATTAACAATGAACAATTAACAATTTCGGAAAACGCTATAAGCGTTTTGATTTTAAAAAATATTATAAATAAAAGGGAAAACCACCTTATCCGATGAGTATAATCGGGTAAGGGCGGAGCCCTTCATCAATTGTTAATTGTTAATCGTTCATTGTTCATTTATCTCGATAAACTGAAATTTGACTCACTCCCCTGCGCTTCTCTGCACGCCGTTGCCGTCCACATACGTTTCGCCGGGCAGGAGCAGTTCGCTCACGGTGCAGAATTCGTACCCCTGCGATTTCAGAGAGGAAAGCACCTCGGGAAGGGCTTCCAATGTGTTTTGCTTCCCGAGGTGGAACAGCAGGATACCGCCGGGAGCAACGCGCTTTTCGATGCGCCGGAGGATCGTATCGGGAGAGGGATCTTTCCAGTCGATGCTGTCGGCGCTCCACTGCACCGGGGTAAGGCCAAGCTCCTGCGCCGCGGCGATAGTATCGTTATTATACGCTCCCGAAGGCGCGCGGTATACCTTCGGACGGACCCCGGTAAGGGAATACACAAGCGCATTGCACTCTTCAATATCCGAAGAAATCTCGGCAAACGTCTGCTTTGCGGGATCGGTGTGGTACATGGAATGATTGCCGGGCTCGTGCCCCGCGTTAATGATCTTCTTCACGCTTTCGGGGTATTCCTGCGTGAATGTGCCCACGAAGAAAAACGTGGCCTTTACGCCGTTTTCCCGCAGGATCTCCAGAACGCCGTTTGTTGTTTCGTCGCCCCACGCGCAGTTGAACGTGAGGGCGATCTTTTTATCGTCCCGCGCCACGCTGTACACCGGAAGCAGCTTTGCCCCGGCGTTTACCGCCCGGGTGGCGCTCAGGATCAGAACGGCGATCAGCACCGCGGCCCATACCGCCGCGATAGTGATCCACATCACCTGTTTTTTGCCGAATACCCTGTATCTCATACGATCCCGCCTTTCTTTTATTTCATCTTATGCGGCGACGGGGCTTTTTTATCCCGATCAAAAGAAAAACCGTTGAAAACGGGCGGCGGTTTTGATATGATATACATTGTATAACGTATTAAGGGGTTGAGAGGAATGAAACGCGTGATAACCGGGACCGGAGAGCTTTGTTCCCGCGCCGAAGAGAGCGGCGTCAGTTTCCCGTTGGGCGATACCGCCGTGCTGGCGGCGCCCGCTGCGATCGGCAGTAAAACGGCGCCCAACCGTCTGGTATGCCAGGCGATGGAGGGCTGCGACGGCACGCGGGACGGCAAGCCCGGCGAACTGACAAGCCGCCGGTACCGCAGGCTCGCCGAAGGCGGCGCCGGTGTGATCTGGTTTGAAGCCACCGCCGTGCTGCCCGAGGCAAGGGCAAACCCCCGGCAGCTGTATCTGAACGAACGAAATCTGGACGCTTTTTGCAAAGAGGCAGAAGCGATCCGGGAGGCGGCGGTGAAAAAGAACGGTTATGCGCCCCTTCTGATCGTGCAGCTGACCCACTCGGGGAGGTATTCCAAACCAAACGGCGCCCCCGAGCCGATCATCGCCTACAATAACCCCTTGTTTGAGAAGGACGGCCCTCTGCCGGAGGACCGCGTGATCACAGACGAAGAACTGGACCGCGTGAATGAGGCGCTGGTGAACGCTGCCGCCCTCGCCGAACGGGCGGGGTTTGACGGGGCAGACGTAAAGTGCTGCCACCGGTACCTGAACTGCGAGCTGCTTTCGGCCTTCACGCGCCCCGGGCGCTACGGCGGCAGCTTTGAGAACCGCACCCGGCTGCTGCGCGAAAGCGTTGCCGGGGCGAAGCAGGTTTGCAGCTCCGATTTTGTGGTCACCACCCGGCTGAACGTATACGACGGATTCCCCTTCCCCTACGGGTTCGGTGTAAAGCAGGACGGCAGCCTCGGTTTTGACCCCGCGGAGCCTGCCGCGCTGCTGCGTGAACTGCAAGGCCTCGGCGTGCCGCTGGTAAACGTCACCATGGGCAACCCCTACGTGAACCCGCACGTGAACCGCCCCTTCGCCATGGGGCCCTATACCGCGCCGGAAGACCCGCTGGCGGGCGTTGCGCGGATGCTGCACGGCACGGCCCAGCTCAAAAAAGAAGCGCCGCAGTTAATGCTGATCTGTTCGGCGCTCTCGTATCTGGGCAGCGCGGCCCCGCAGGTCGCGGCGGGCTTCATACAGAACGGCGGCTTTGATTTCGCCGGGTTCGGCAGAACGATATTCGCCTACCCCGATTTTGCCCGGGATATTCTTGAAACCGGCGGCATGCGGCAGGAAAAGTGCTGCATCTGCTGCTCCAAGTGCAGCGAGATCATGCGGGCGGGCGGCACCCCGGGATGCGTGATCAGGGACGCTGAGACCTATTTACCGATTTATAAAACATACTGCGGGAGGGAAAAATCATGAAGAAAACGGCGCTGGTAACGGGCGCGGCGGGCGGCATCGGCTTTGCCTGCGTGCAAACGCTGCTGGAGAACGGCTTTGCCGTGGCAGGCATGGGCAGAAACGACAACCTGCCCTCGCAGCCCGAAGGGGATTTTCTCTATTACCGGGGCGACGTGCGAACGGATACGGACCGGCGAGGCTTTATTGCGGCAGCGAAGCAGAGATTCGGGCGGATCGACGTGCTGGTGAACGCCGCGGGCGTGGCGCCGAGGGTACGCCGCGACCTGCTGGAGATGACCGAAGAGAGCTTCGACGAGGTAATGGATATCAACCTGAAGGGGCTTTTGTTCCTCACCGTTCTCGCCGCCAATGAGATGAAAGAAAACGAGGGCCCGGAGAAGGGCTGCATTGTGAATATCTCTTCCCTTTCCGCCTATACCAGCAGCGTGAACCGCGGCGAATACTGCATATCGAAGGCGGGCGTTTCCATGGTGACGGCGCTGTTTGCCGACCGGCTCGCAGAATACGGCATCCCGGTGAACGAGGTGCGCCCCGGCATCATCGCCACGGGTATGACCGAAAAGGTGAAAGAAAAATACGACGCGCTGATCGAAGGCGGCCTGCTGCCCGAGAAGCGCTGGGGCAGACCCGAGGACGTCGCCGCCGCGGTGCTGGCGCTGTGCAGCGGTTCTCTGCCCTACGTGACCGGCCAATCCATCGACGTGGACGGCGGTTTCCATCTGCGGAGGCTGTGACGATGCGGTACCGGACATATGACGTGATCGTGGTGGGCTCCGGCGCGGCAGGCTTTGCCGCCGCGTGCCGTTTAAGGCAGTACGGGGCCGGGCAGGTCGCCATCATTACAGAAGACGTAAACGGCGGCACCTCCCGCAATACGGGCAGCGACAAGCAGACCTATTATAAGCTGAGCCTTGCAGGCACAGCGGACAGCGTGGAGGACATGGCAAAGGATCTCTTTGCCTGCGGGTGCGTGGACGGCGACACGGCGCTGGCCGAGGCCGCCTGCTCTGCACGCTGTTTTCTGTATCTGGCGGAGCTGGGCGTGCCCTTCCCTTTTACGCCCTACGGTGAATACGCGGGGTATAAAACCGACCACGACCCCCGCGCCCGGGCCTCTTCCGCCGGGCCGCTGACCTCAAAATACATGACCGAAGCGCTTGAAAAAGAAGCCGCGCGCCGCGGCGTTACGGTGCTGGACCACCTTTACGTTACGGATATTTTACAGGATGAACACGGCGTTTGCGGCGTTGCCGCAGTGTACACCGAAACCGGTGAAACAGAATCCTTCTGCAGCCGCAACGTGGTGCTCGCCACCGGCGGCCCCGCAGGGATTTACGCCCACAGCGTGTACCCTGCCTGCCATACCGGCTCCACCTCGCCAGCGATCCGCGCAGGGGCGCTACTGCAGAACCTTACGGAATGGCAGTACGGGCTCGCATCCGTATCTCCCCGCTGGAACGTTTCGGGCAGCTATATGCAGGTGCTGCCGCGCTTTTTCAGCGTGGACGCCGACGGAAATACATACGAATTTCTGACCGATTATTTCGATTGCGTTTCCGACGCGCTCGGGGCCGTGTTCCTGAAGGGATACCAGTGGCCCTTTGACGCCGCGAAAGCGCAGGGCGGATCTTCCCGCATCGATCTTGCCGTATATACCGAAAGCGTAAAAAAGGGCCGGAAGGTATATCTGGATTTCACCCGGAACCCCTTCTGCATCGAAAATATAAAAGACGCACCTCTGATCCCGGAGGCGCGCGCCTATCTTACGGGCGCGGGTGCATGCTTCGGCACACCCATCGAGCGGCTCATTGCGATGAACGCCCCCGCGGCGGAGCTGTTCCGCGGCAAAGGTGTGGATCTTTCAACAGAACGGCTTCAGATCGCGCTCTGCGCACAGCACTGCAACGGCGGGATCGCGGTGGACGGTAACTGGCAGACGAATATCCCCGGCCTGTACGCCGTGGGGGAATGCGCAGGCACCCACGGCATCGTGCGGCCGGGCGGCAGCGCCCTGAACGCCGGGCAGGTGGGCGCATTGCGGGCGGCGCAGCACATCCGCCGTACGCCCCGCGCGCCGATCACCGAAGAAACGTTTCTGAAGCGGGCCGATGAAGCGTGGGAACGGCACGAACAACTGACGGCTGCCGTCTGCCGCGGCAACGCCAACGTACAGACGCTTACGGAGGAGATCCGCGAACGCTTCAGCGGCGTGTGTGCCGCCATACGGGACGTGAGCCGGTTCAGCGAAACGAAAGAATCCGTGGCTTCTCTGCTGGCCGACCTGCCCGGGGCGGTGCGCATTGATGAACCGCGGCAGATCGCCGACGTGTACCGGCTGCAGGACGCCCTCACCGTACAGCTGGCGATGCTGTGCGCCTGCAAGGGCTATTATAACGCCGTGGGCGTTTCCCGCGGGAGCGCCGTTTATACGGAGAACGGAACGGACCTTTGTATGGACGCAGCGAAGAATGCCGACACGGACAAGGTACAGCAGATCCACCTTGTAAACGGACGGTTTGAGGTTTCTTCAAGACCGGTGCGACCGCTTCCCCAAAGCGATCTTTTCTTTGAAAACGTGTGGAAAGAATACCGTGAACGCAATCAATAACCGAGTAATTACCCCGCGATACGGGGCCCTTTGCGGGGCTCCGTTTTTTTACGCAATATTGCCGCAATACAACAAAAAAGAACACCCGTACAAGGTGTTCTCTTTCTGCAAGCGAAACTCAATCAAGAACGGCAGCACAGCAAACCATTCGGGCCTGGGTTATCAGAATCCGGATCGGAAAAATCAGCCTAATTTAGACTTCGCAAAGCATTCGCTGCAAAGCACGGCTCTGTCTTCACGCGGTTTGAAAGGAACGCGCGCTTCTTTTCCGCACTCGCTGCAAACCGTTACGAAATACTCTCTCTCTCCTCTGGCAGCCTGCTTACGGGCGTCACGGCAGCTCTTGCAGCGCTGCGGCTCGTTTTCAAATCCGCGCTCGGCGTAGAATTCCTGCTCGCCCGCGGTGAAAATAAATTCGTTGCCGCATTCTTTGCAGATCAGGGTTTTGTCTTCATACATTGTGGTGTTACCTCGCTGTTTTTATTTTGGGTCCTTGCTTTTTATCTTAGCAGTTTCCGGCTGCCAATGACCTATTCGTACAGTTTTTTCAGCTTCCCTCTTACCCGCTGCAGCGCGTTATCTGCGGATTTTTCGGTAATGTGAAGCTTCTTTGCGATCTCGGAATAACCGAGCCCCTCGATGCGGCAGATGAGCACCTGCTTCTCAAGCGGTGAAAGATCGCGTTCGAAATGCCGGAAAAGCGTTTGCCGCTCTTCTTCGTAAATCAGCCGGTCTTCCGGGTCGTCGCCGCCGGGGAGCGATACTTCGTCCAGCGGGATATAAGTGTTGAGGGGCGCGTTCTTTTCTGCGGCTTCGGCGCGCAGCACCGACCTCAAACGGTTCTGCATGCACACGGTTGCGTACGTGCGGAAGCTTGCCTTACCGCCCGCGGTATACGTGTAAGCCGCCGATAATAGCGCCAGAAGCGCCTCCTGAATAAAATCGTCCTTTTCGAGTGAAACGCCCGTATATGACGCGGCGGTTTTTTCGGCAAGCGGACGGTAACGAAGGATCAGCGCGCTGAGCGCCTTCTTATCGCCCCGCTGTACCGCGCACACAAGCGCTTCATCGGCAGGCCCCGGATCTGACCGGGCGGCGGATATCAAATTCATATGCACCCCATTAACTGTATAACAAATATATGATAAGGGATTAATTCGTTTTTGTCAATAGTTTTCTGGATCCACGCCTTATGAAACTAAAGAATATGCATAAAAAATTATAATAAATTGGAAATATATCTTACGATGATCTCTTTCCAGTTGCGCAGCTCGGCAAACAGGAAGTCGAGAAAACCTAAATTGAAATACACGCCCTTCTTCACCGAACCGGTTCCCGCGTTCGCTGCGGCGTTCAGAAGGAACGCCTGGGTATACAGGATGCCGCCCTCGCCGAACACCTCAACACGCACGTAATCGCCCAGTTGAGAGGCGTAATCGTCAAGGTCGATCACGGCGGAATCCGGCGTTTTTACGGCGAACACGGCGCCGTTGGAGATAAAGCGGACCAGCAGCGCGTTCTCTGCGGCAATGGCGATGGTATTCTCGTTATCGTCCACGGTGATGGAGCTGACCGCCGGAAAGGTGTCCACCGTGGTGAAACCGTTTTCAAGAACCGAATACTCCACGCCGATGCTGTCGTCCGCGTCGTATTTGCCGTTTTCGATGCCCTCGATGCGGTCGGTCATCTCATCCACGGTGTTCTGCACAGCGATATAGGTTTCGTTATCTTTCCCGTAGTATGCGCGCAGGGCGGCGGCGATGGAGATCAGTTCGTCGTAATTGCCGATGCAGTGGCTGGCACCGAAGAACTGCCCGCTTTCGAGCGCTTTGCGCGCGGCGGCGGAGGTGAGAGAAGGCATCAGCAGCAGAGAAAAGCCGGTGTCGATCACGCCGAGGCTGTGCGCGTCGCTGGAGCAGATGCCGTACACGTTTTTGCCATTGGCTGAAAAGCGGGTAAGAAGGATATCCCACAGCTTGCGGTCGAACCGGGTGCGGTTATCGCCCTTGGAATTCATATCGATGCCGATCAGCGCGTCGTATTCGTCGATCAGGGTGGCGTATTTATTGATATAGTAAGCGTAAGCGGCGTTGGTTTCATCATAGGCTTCTTCCGTGCGCAGCGCGTAGCGGGCCTTGGTGTATTCGCCCGGATGGTTGATCACGCACACGCCGCCCGCGGCGTCAACGCCCTTCACAGCGTCTTCATAGGTGGTAACGGAGTTATCGGAATAGGGCACGAACCAGCTGTTGACGTGGGCGTTCACCGAA
>JAEEGL011166678.1_pt1 | contig 23995 bp, 34 predicted proteins | sample 9134231 | NCBI WGS metagenome assembly JAEEGL01 (sample SAMN16246548, study PRJNA631951) | gut metagenome | biome: gut microbiome; feature: rumen; material: fiber-attached | host: Bos | place: Iran: Karaj | collected 2018-10
CTAGTGCTTCTACTACAATAAATCAACCAAAGAGAATACTAAGAATGGGATAAAATATGAAACTGTTATGGCTGAATTAAATGCTGATATTGAAAATGGTGATGCTTCAATATCAGATGATATAGATATAAATTATGGTATTTAATAAAAAGGGTTTGGGATTTTATCTCAAACCCTTTTTATTGTTTTTTATAAAAAAATATTATATAATATATATAGAATAAAAATACTATAATTATTATATATTAAATTTTTGACTTATGTCAAATAGGAGAATTTCATGGCAATTAAAATATATACAGATGGTAGTTGCAGCAAAAACCCCGGAGGTCCAGGCGGATTTGCTGTAGTGGTAGTAAGTAATGATGATAGATTGATAACTACCCATACAGAATATTGTGATAACACCACTAATAATAGAGAAGAACTAAAAGCTATATTATGGGCTTTTTTAAAATATGGAATGAAAATGACAGATCCAGCCTGCTCTTTTCCTACGATATATACAGATAGTGCGTATTGCTTAAATATTTTTACAGATTGGATGTTCTCTTGGCAAGAAAGAGGTTGGATTAAAGCAGATGGTAAGGTTCCAGAAAATTTAGATTTAATTAAACCGTTTTATCAACACTGGATTAAAGGCTGGCATATTCAAATTGTGAAAGTAAAAGGTCATGTCGGAAATAAATGGAATGAATTAGCAGATAAATTAGCAAAGGGAGAATAATTTATGAGATGGATAGATATTATACCAGAAGACGCTTATGTTCTGGCTCAAAATTTGGCTGCGGCCGCACAAGTAGAGCGAGACAATGGCAAAACCATATGCCCACCTCAGGAATAGATATTTAGAGCATTGGAACTAACCCCGCCAGATAAAACTAAGGTTGTAATTATTGGACAAGACCCCTATCACACACCAGGACAAGCAAATGGGTTAGCATTTTCTATTGCAAATGGAAATCCTATTTAGCCTAGTTTGCGAAATATCTTTAAAGAATTAGTAGCAGATATTGGTTGTCCAATGCCTACTACAACTGATTTAACACCTTGGGCACAACAAGGAGTATTGTTACTAAATGCTTCACTCACCGTAGAAGCATATAAGGCCAATAGTCACTCTGGGTGGGGATGGAATAAATTTACGGGAGAAATCTTCTCTACTTGCGCGAATCTCCCACAGCCCATAGTTTTTTTAGCTTGGGGCAACTTCGCTCACGATGTTATTTATCAGAATTTCCCAAGTAAAACCACAAGTTGGAGAAATATGATTGCAGAGCGTAAGAAAGCGTGTCTATTCACAAGCCATCCCAGCCCTTTAAGCGCGAATCGTGGAGCAAAACCTTTTATTGGTAGCCATTGTTTTTCACAAGCGAACAAATGGCTTAAAGAGATGGGTTCTAACGAGATAAATTGGGAATTACCTTGAGATATATAAAAAAATATGGTATAATAATATTATGAATGAAAAAGAAAACAATTTTTTAATAAATTATAATCGCATAATGCGAGAAAAGCGCACAGGGATGGAATGGAAAAAAGTAGTATCTGATTCTCCTTCTTAGTGCAAAATGTTTACTTGGCGAGGATATGCAATGTTAGAATATATTCGTCATATGATTGAAGATGGTAAACTAGGAAATGAAATTATAGATGTAATATATAATTATGAAGATTGGATTTTAGATGAGGTGAATGATTAATGATTGATAAAACTTTATATAATGAAGATTCAATAGAAAGTTTATCTCCTCTTGAATTTACTCGTTTGCGCCCTGGCGTATATGCAGGTGATACAACATATGCAACTCAATTATTAGTAGAAATTTTTTCTAATGCTGTAGATGAATTTAGATTAGGTCATGGAGATAAAATTGAAGTTGCAATAAATGGTAAAATGTGCCGTGTAAGAGATTATGGACAAGGTTTTATTCCTAATAGTTTTAGAGATGATGGTAAAACAATTCTTGAAGCAGCTTTCAGTGTATTAAATACTTCAGGAAAATATAGAGAAGATGGTACTTATGAAGGCACCTCTCTAGGTTCTTTTGGTATTGGTTCTAAAATAACAACTTTTCTTTCTCATTGGTTAGATGTTTATACTTATCGTAATTGGCAAGTAGAACGTTGTTATTTTGTTGAAGGTGAATTTAATAAACGAGAAATTTTTACAGCTAAAGATTTTGAAAATGGAACTTGCGTAGAATGGGAACCAAGTGAAGAATTTTTTACACATCCAGAAGTAAATGTAAATGAAATTAAAGTTTTATTTAAAACTGTTGCTGCCCTTTGTCCTGGTCTAACTATAGAATTAGATAATAATGGAGAAAAAACTACTTATTATTCTACAAATGGTTTGAATGATTTAGTAGATGAAGCAGTTAAAAATAAAGAATTAATTAATAATCGTTTTAATTTAAGTTTTACAAATGGAAAAAATAAAATTGATATGGTTATGACATATACATCTAATTATTCAATGACCATGGTTCCATATGTAAATACAGGGTTAACTTCTATTGGACCTCATATTACACAAATTAAAGCATTACTCACAAGAGAATTTAATAAATTCTTTAAAGAAAAGAAATGGCTTAAAGATAATGAAGACAATCTTGCTGGAGATGACATCCAAGAAGGGCTTTATATTGTCTTCAACATTACAGCTCCAAATGTAGCATATGATGCTCAAGTAAAGACTCGTATTACCAAACTGGAAATGACACCTTTTACTGCGGCGATTGCTGACGAGCTGCGCGTGTGGTTCGCGCAGAATGAGAAAGATATCAAGGCTATTGCCGACAAAGCGAAGATGGCAAAGAAAGCTCGTGAAGCAGCACAAAAAGCAAGAGAATCTGTTCGTGAAAAGCAAGCTAAAAAAGAGAAGGCTTTAAAGTTTGATTCCAAGTTAGCAGACTGTTATAGTAAAGATCGCAGTAAATGTGAGCTATATGTAACAGAGGGTGATTCTGCTTCTGGTAACTTAAAGACAGCGCGCAATAACGAGTTCCAAGCAGTTCTTCCCATTCGTGGTAAGATTCTCAATACCCAAAAGGCAGATATCGCTAAAATCCAAAAGAACGCAGAGATTATGACAATGCTTGATGCTTTTGGTTTAGATATTGATATGAAAACCTTAAAAGTTTTATATGATAAAAGTAAGCTGCGATATGGAAAGATTATTATTATGAGTGATGCTGATGTGGATGGAGCACATATTAAAAATCTTTTCTATACATTCATATGGAACTTCTGCCCTCAACTTATTGAAGATGGTATCATTTATGCTGGTGTTCCACCTCTTTATAAAATAACTACTACAAAAGGTTATAAATATCTTAAAAATGATGAAGCTTTGGAACAGTATCGTAAAGAAAATGCTGGTAGAAAATATACTGTCAATAGATTTAAGGGTTTAGGAGAAGTTTCAGTAGAAGAAACAGAAGAAACATTAACTGACCCAGAACAAAGAATTATCCGTCAAGTTACTCTCACTGACGTAAAAGCTGCGGAAAAATTATTTGATGATTTAATGGGAACAGCTATTGCCCCTCGTAAAGAATATATTAAACTCCATAGCCAGGAGGCCATGTATAATGCAGAATAATCTTTTGACATATAAAGAATGTAGAGAACAAATTCATTCTATCTTATGTGAGTTTTTTGAAACAGAAATGGAATGTAACGAAGATGGTGAATTTGATTGGGAATTTTTGGAGTTTAGAACAGACGATATTTTAAGATTAATTCAACAGCAAGGAGGCCGCTACAAATATGAATGAATTTACTGATTTAGTAAATGAATTAGGAACTAATTTTATAGAGTATGCGGTCGCCGTCAATACCGACCGTGCAATACCTGATGCACGCACAGGATTAAAGCCAGTTGCAAAACGCATTCTTTACGGCACATATGACCAGGGTTTTAAATCAAATAAACCCCACGTTAAGTGTGCGAATATCGTTGGTAATGTAATGGCTGATTGGCATCCCCACGGAGATTCAAGTATTTATGGGGCATTAGTCCGTCTGTCTCAAGAGTGGGTAATGCGTTATCCTCTTCTGGATTTCCATGGCAACAAGGGTAATCGTGATGGTGATGGCCCAGCCGCATATCGTTATACTGAAGCAAGGCTTTCTCCTTTAGTAGAAAAAGGTATGTTAGTAGGAATGAAAAAGGGTGTAGTGGATTACATTCCTAATTATTCTGAAACAAAAGATGAACCCATTACTTTGCCCTCTTACTTTCCTAACCTTCTCTGTAATCCCAATACAGGCATAGGTGTTGCGATGGCTTGTAATTGGGCACCGCATAATCTAAAAGAAGTTGCTCAAGCTATCTATGATTATATGGATGGTAAGGAACCAATTTTACCTGGCCCGGATTTTCCTACTGGCGGATTAATTATCAATAAAGATGATATTCCTAATATTATGAAAACTGGCCATGGAACTGTAAAGATTCGGGGTAAATATAACATAGAAGATAATAATATTGTCTTTTATGAAATCCCTTATGGAGTTGCTACTGAGCCTCTAATTGAGCAAATTGGCAAGGCGTGCGATGATAATACTATTGAAGGCATTTCTCATATTCGTAATGAAAGCACCAGAAAGAATGGGTTTAGATTAGTATTAGAATGTGAGAAAAATGCTAATTTAAATAAGATTATCTTCCAACTTTTTAAACATACCGATTTACAATCTTCATTCTCTTACAACCAAGTTGGTCTTATTGATAAAACACCAACAGAACTCACTTTAAAAGATTGTTGTAAGTTGTATGTAGAGCATAATACAGAATGTATCAGGCGTGAAACTGAATATGATTTAAAGAAAGCTGAAACCAAGCTGGAAATAGATATGGGTCTATTGAAGGCTTTAGAAGATATTGACAATATAATTGCTTTAATTAAGGCTTCAAAATCTGCGGCTGATGCCAAAGTTGAGCTTCAGAAGAAATATAACTTTAGCGAGATTCAAGCTAATGCTATCGTTGAAATGAAACTCGGTAGATTGGCGGGGTTGGAAAGAATTGAGTTAAATGAAGATATCGCCGGATTGCAGCAAGATATTGACCATTATAATGCAATTCTTCAAAATCCAGAAGATGAATTGCGGATAAGATTAAACGATATTACCAATCTCTTTGGAGATGAACGTAGAACTGAATTAACTCAAATCGAGGAACCAAAGAATAATGAAGAAAAGAAAATCGCAGCCATCCCTCCAGAAAAGTGTGTAGTTGTTCTCACAGCAAGCGGCAACATTAAGCGCATTCCCGCCGCAAGTTTTCGCAGCCAGCGCCGCAATAGCAAAGGAATTAAATCCCAAGATGATATTACCTCAATGGTTCTACGAACTAACACAGTAGATAGCTTAATGATATTTACCAATCAAGGCAATATGTATCGTCTTATTGTAGATGATATTCCAGAAGGAACAAATGCTTCAAAGGGAACTCCAGTGCGCGCGCTCGTAAGTATGGAGCCGCAAGAAGAACCCACAATTATCTATTCTATTTATCGTGAAACAGATGATAAATATATAGTTTTTGTAACAAAGCAAGGATATATTAAAAGAACTGCTTTAAGTGAATACACAGGTATCCGCAAAAAGAATGGAACTAAAGCAATTAGCTTCCATGATAATGATTCATTAGTATCTGCCTTCTTAACGAATCAAGAGAGTATTATTCTTTTTACAAAACAAGGATATGGGTTAAGAGTTAATGGTTCTGATTTTACTCCTTCTGGTAGAGTAACAATGGGTATTAAGGGTATCAATTTAAAGCCAGAAGATGAAGTAGTTACGGCTTTACCTGTTCGTGATGAAACTGATAATGTAGCAGTATTCACAAAGCATGGCATGGGACGTAAATTTGAATTAAAATCTTTGCCTGTCCAAACTCGTAATACAAGAGGTAATATTTGCGCTAAGGGTGAAGAAATTGTTGCAGCTTGCATGGTATCAGATGATGATAAAGTATTAGTTTGCGGCAATAAGAATTCTTTATGTATAAATGCAAATGAAATTTCAAAAGTAATTAATAAGACATCTGTAGGAACTATTGTAATTAAAGATAATCAGATTGTGAGCGTAACAAAAGTATGAATGAATTATTAAACGATTATACGTTTTGGAGCCATAGCGATATGGATAAGATTGCTACTCAATTAAATGAGTGGACTAAATCATATGACGAAGGTAATCCACAAGTTAGCGATGAAGAATGGGATAAATGGTATTTTAAGTTGCTTAATTGGGAACAAGCAACTCATTATTACCCTTCCCATTCTCCAACTCAAAATATTTCTTATCAAGTAGTTAATGAATTAAAAAAAGTAGAACATAATCATCCTATGTTATCTTTAGATAAAACTAAAAATATTGTAGAAGTTGATAACTTTGTTCATAATCATACTGTTTTAATAATGACTAAATGTGATGGTTTAACTTGTTCTTTAAGATATTTAAATGGTAAACTAGTATCTGCGGAAACTCGTGGCAATGGTCACATTGGAGAAGATGTTACTCATAATGCTTTGGTAATCCCATCCATTCCAAATAAAATTAATTATAAAGATGAATTAATTGTTGATGGAGAGATTGTTTGTTTAGAAAGTGATTTTCAAAAATTCGCTAATGATTATAAAAATCCCCGTAACTTTGCAGCGGGTAGTATAAGATTATTAGATAGTAATGAGTGTGCTAAACGCAATCTTACTTTCTTTGTATGGGACGTTATTAAAGGATTTGATAATTATCATTGGTTAAGTAATAAATTAGAAGCTTGCGCTCACCTGGGTTTTCAAACGGTTCCTTGGATTCAACATAGTACATTTGATGAATTTCTTTTACAAGATATTATTGAAATGTCAGAAGATATTCCATATGATGGTATTGTTGTAAAATATGATGATATTAACTTTGGTAAATCTTTTGGTGCTACAGCACACCATTTTAAAAATGCTATTGCTTATAAATTATATGATGAAACATATCCAACTACTTTAAGAGATATTGAATGGACAATGGGGAGAACGGGAGTATTAACACCTGTTGCTATTTTTAAGCCAGTAGATATAGATGGTTCTACTGTTGAACGTGCTAATCTTCATAATATTAGTATTATGAAAGAAACTCTCGGAGAGCCTTTTGTTGGAGAAAATCTTTTAATTTATAAAGCTAATCAAATAATTCCTCAAATATATAGTGCAGAAAAAGATAATAAAGCGCAAGATTATTTTACAATTCCAAGAGTGTGCCCAGTTTGCGGTGGTCACACAGAAATTAGAAAAAATATTGATACAGAAGAATTAGTTTGTTCCAATCCAGACTGCGAAGGTAAATTTATTAATAAATTGGAGCATTTCTGCGGTAAAAAAGGATTGGATATAAGGGGTTTGTCTAAGGCTACTCTTGGTAAATTGATTGATGAATTTTGGATTACAAATTATATAGATATATTCCATTTGGATGCCAATAGGGCAGAATGGATAAAGATGCCTGGTTTTGGTCCTAAATCTGTGGATAATATCCTAGCGGCGATTGAAAAGAGTAAAACATGCGCACTTGATAAATTCATATGTGCGCTGGGTATTCCGCAGATTGGACAAACTGCTTCAAAGCAATTAGCACAATTTTTTAAAACATATGATGCTTTCCGTGAAGCTGTGAATACTAATTTTAATTTTACTAAATTGCCCGATTTTGGTAATATTACAAATAGAAAAATTCACGAATTTAATTTTACAGAAGCAGATGAATTATATAATAATATTTTAAATGTATTACCAGTAGAAGAAGAAGTTAATAATAGCAACGAATTTGATGGATTAAAGTTTGCGGTCACAGGCTCTGTGTCACCTTTTATAAATAGGACTGCATTAAAAGAATTTGTTGAGGCACATGGTGGTAAAATTATGTCTTCTATTTCTAAGAATGTGAATTACCTCATTACAAATGATGCAACCTCTAATTCATCAAAGAATCAAGCTGCTCAAAAGCTGGGAATACCTATTGTAAGCGGACAAGATATTATAACGCTTTCAATTGACAAACTTTAAAAAAAATTATATAATAATTTTGTAAAAATTAAGGAAGAAAAAATAGATGAAAAAAAAAGAACTCAAAAAGTTAGCGCAAAGAATCGCTAACTGTGAGCTAATAATCAGTGATGAAAATTCAAGCAATGCTCAAGTCGCAAAGGCAAAAGATGAAATTATGTCAATTTCTGGTTCATTAACCCCTCTGGATATGATGGTTGTGGATGAAATAGTTCAAGATATTTTAAATGAAAATATTTGACATAAAAAAGTTTTTTTGATATAATTTTTACAACAAGTAGAGATACTTAAAAAAAAAATAATTTTATATATATAAAAGGAGATTTTATTATTATGGCTATGAAGGAAAATACCAAGAAGGTTTTTGAATATTTGAAGAGTATTAATGGACAGAATGTAACTGCACAAGATGTTGCTGATGCTTTGAGCATGGAGAAGCGTTCCGTTGATGGCATCTTTACCTCCGCTATTCAGCGTAAGGGTTTTGGTGTCCGCACTCCCGCTGAAATTGAATTAGCTGATGGCACTCATAAGCAGGTCAAGTTCCTTTCTCTTACCGATGCAGGTATGGCCCTGGACCTGAATGCTACTGAAGAGTAATTCCTTTTGATAGAGGGGGTAGGTAAAACTACCCCCATTTTCTCTTTATATGGATATATTCACTATTTTTATTTCCATTGGTGGTCTATTATTAGGAATTTTAATAGGGCATCTAATAGATAGACCAAAAATACAACAAAGGCAAGAATCTAATACTAAACTTTAGATTGAAAAAGAATAGTTAGAATCTGATATTCAATAGCTAATCTCAAGGTCAGATAATTTGTAGTTAGCTATTAAAGATCAAGGCATTTCTTATTAGGCATTAATCGCACAAAGTAATGCAACTCAAACTAAAATAGATACCTTAAAATAGAGTTTAAATGACTTAACTGAGTAGCAAAAAACTGCAGCAGAAGCAATTTTTGAATCCGCCAAAGAAACAGCATAGAATTAGTATGAGCAAGAAATGGAACGTTTAAGTGCAAATCTATGTTAGCGCAGAGACGATATAAATAAAGCTTATCTTTCTATGTTAAATGATGCGTAGTAGAATTACGTAGAAAGAACTAAGGTTTGGAATGACGAATTATAGCAATTATCTAAAACTTTAGAAGATGAACGTAGTAAAATTTCTGCTGCAATCGAAACAGCTAAGCGCAGTCAAGCTATTGCAGATGATAGCTCTTTCTATCGTTTGCAATTATCTATGATGGATTAGGTTGAAATAAAGCGATTAAAAGAAATTATGCCTTATTTAAGAAATCATGAACCCTTAAATAAAGTAATTTATAAATACTATTATGAGAAACCATATACTGATTTAATTGGTAGAGTGGTAGGTCAATCTCAAAAAACTGGCATTTATAAGATTACCAATATTAAAGATAAAAAATGTTACGTCGGCTAGGCAGTCAATATTGCTGAACGTTGGAGACAACATATTAAACGCGGTGTGGGTGCGGAAACACCTACGCGCAATAAATTATATCCAGAAATGTATGAATTAGGACCAGAAAATTTCACTTTTGAAATTATAGAAGAATGTCCTGGTGATAAGCTCAACGAACGAGAATAGTATTGGCAAGAATTTTATCACGCAAAAGATTGGGGATATAGTATAAAATGATTAAAGTATTTACAACAAATAAGAATAATAAAATTGAATTAACAAAAGAAGAATTGTAGAAAGTATTGGACGAAGCCTACTGGGATGGCTATCGTGCCGGTAATAGTACAACTTGGACTTATACTACGCCAAGTTACTCTCCATATAGATGGGTAACTACAACATCTTCTTCTGGAGATAGTAATTATACCATTACATATGCTGATACAGCTATACCTTCAAATATTACACTTACAAATAAAACAGAAAAATGAAGTTTGAAAATATAAAAGTTTATAATTTTGAAGGTGCCCTTCGTGGTATGCGCAACCCCATGAACTCTTGGAGCAAGAGTGATAGTTGGTTCGGTATTTGTAATATTTGGTATGATACTGCATTAGATGAAGTTGCCGCTGCTTGGGTTAATAATGAATATCCTGGTTGGGAATCTCAAAGCCCTTAGCCAAAAGGTGCAGAATTATTATATGAGCAAAAAGTTGATTGGTTGATTCAACAAGGTTCCATTGAAGAAGGTCCAGAAGATGTGTTTCAAGGAGCATATATTGGTCCAAAAGATATGGAATTAGCTCAACGCTTAATTAAGGCCGGTCCAGAGCATCGTAAATTTATGCGTCAAATTTTTGTATCTGTTGATATTACAGCTCCATTATATTGGTGGAAAGAAATGGATACTTATAAAGTATCTACAGTAAGTAATTCAACCTCTACAATGCATAAATTAGCATCTACACCAATTACATTAGATTGTTTTGAAACTGATGATTTTAATCCAGATTTAATTTATTATGAACAGCCCGGAGACTACTTTACACCTTCTGGGGAAAATTCTATTAAACAATTATCAAAATTTTTTATTGAACAATTAGAATTTTTAAGACAAAAATATCTTGAAACTAAAGATAAGCGTTACTGGAAAGAGTTAATTCGCTGGCTTCCGGAAAGTTGGTTGCAGACACGCACTTGGACTGCAAATTATGAAACAATATTGTCAATTGTTCATCAACGCAGAGGTCATAAACTTTCCGAATGGAAATAGTTTATAGATGCTATGTGGAAACTCCCATATGCAGAAAATCTCTTGTTTCTTGATGAAAATTGATTTTTATAAAATAATATGATATAATATTTATAGAATAAAGAAAGGTTGTAAATATTATGTCATTAAAACAAGATTTTGTTAATTACGTGGAAAGTAATTTTGAAACTAATCCATTGCCAGAAGGATTAACAGAATATTGGAATACTTTTAAGAATGGTTCTAAGTCTTCTGAAGATAAACCTTTGTTTACTGCCAACGGTCGTAAAATCCTTGAGTTTCTTAAAGACCATCAGGATAAAGAGGTTTGGAAGAGTAAGGATGTTGCAGAGGAAATGTTTATTTCTTCTCGTACCGTTTCTGGAAGTATGCGGAAATTAGTTAATGATGGTTATGTAGATAAGGTTTCAACAGACCCAGTAATGTATTCACTAACTGAAAAAGGCAAAGAATGTATATTTGAAGATTAAGGAGAAATAAGAAAATATGTCAAAAAAGAATTTTATTAATTAGACTCATGTAGAGGGTTACGTTTATGAACACAGTCTTGAGCTGAGAACTTCTGGTGAAAATTCAAAGAATCCTGGCACTGTGTTTATCATGGGAAACCTTGATATTGCAACCGATGAAGAATGCACTAATGTTATCTCTGTGCATTTCACATATGTAACTGAAAAGACAAAGAGTGGTGCAACTAATGCGACATTTGGTGTATTAAAGAATATTATTGAAGGTAAAGCAAAGAATGTAATGCAAGATGGTAAGGAAAATGCGGCGAAGGTTCGTATTGATTCTGCTATTGCATTGAATGAATTTTATAGTGATAGAAGCGGAACAGAAGAGCTTGTTTCTGTGAAGCGTAATGAGGGTGGATTTGTTCATATTATTGACGCAGCTGACCCTGATATTAAGACTCATAATACATTTAAGGCAGATATGCTTATTACCGGCGCCACTCATACCGATGCCGATGAAGAAAAGGGAATTGCTGAAAAGGTAACTATTAAGGGTTGCATTTTTAACTTCCGTAAAGATTTGATGCCAGTTGAGTTTTCTGTCACAAATGGCGGAGGTATGGATTACTTTATGAGCCTTGGCGCTTCAAGCGCTTCTCCTGTATTTACCTGTGTTTGGGGTCGTCAGATTTCAACTACAGTAAGACGTGAGATTACCACTGAGAGCGCTTTTGGTGAGCCAGAAGTCAGAGTAGTAAATAGCACCCGTAAAGATTGGGTTGTGACTGGCGCAAATCCTGTTCCTTATGATTGGGATAGCGAAGAAACTGTAACTGCTGCTGAAGTTAAGGAAATGATGGCAAATCGTGAAGTTTATCTTGCCTCTATTAAGCAGCGTCAGGATGAGTATAAGGCTCAGAAGGCTGCTCAGGCTGCGGCTCCAGTGGCAACAGCCCCTCAAATGGGTGACTTTAAGTTTTAATATATAAAAACCATATAATAAATAGTAAAAGGAATGATATAATAATATGGCAATGATTAATTTAAAGTAGATTAAACCTCATAAGATTAGTAAGAACTTAGACGGATATACTATTTATATGTATGGTCCAGGCGGAGTGGGTAAAACCACTTTCGCCTGTGAAATCCCTAATTCCTTGCTTTTAGCTTTTGAACATGGATATAGTGCGATTAATGTAGAAGCTCCTGTTGATATTCAGTCTTGGACAGATATTAAAGCAATGATGCGTCAGCTTGATGATGCAGAAATTAAGGCTACTTATAAAGTGATTATTTTTGATACTGTTGATAAGGCAGCAGCTCTTTGCGAGAAGTATGTTTGCAGTCAGCTTGGTATTGAAAATATTGGCGATGGTGGTTGGTCTACCAATGGTTGGACCAAGGTTAAGAAAGAGTGGGAATCTACTCTTAACGCTATTCAGATGAAGGGTTATACACTGTTTTTCATTTCCCACTCAAAAGAAAAAACTATTAAGCGTAAAGATGGTAGCGAGTATCAGCAAATTGTTCCTGCTTGTTCTAACGCTTACAACGAAATTGTAAGAAATCTGGTTGATATTGAGGCTTATGCCAAGATTGAAAATGGTTCTCGTAAACTGGTCATCAGAGACCCCAATGATTTCGTTGAGTGCAAGAGTCGCATTAAGCACATTCCAAATGAAGTTGAATTATCTTATACTGCGCTATCTTCCGCAATCGCAGCCGCAATCGCAAAAGAGGAAGAAATTAATGGCGCTGACGCGGTAACAACTGAACGTGAAAAGGTTATTCCTCTTGAGCCAACCAAGGAAGATTATAATTATGATGCACTAATGAGGGAATTTAATTCCTTAGTGAGCGAAGTAATGGCAGCTAACCAGACTAATGCCATTAAGATTAGTGCTATTGTAGATAACTTCTTGGGTAAGGGTAAAAAAGTTACAGAAGCAACTCCTGAGCAAGCTGAATTTATTTATTTGATTAACGAAGAGATTAAGGCAACGTTGCTGTGATTTTTATAGCCCCAAGGAAACTTGGGGCTTAATTTATTAACAAGGAGGGATTTTTATACCTCATTATGTTACTTGTAATATATGCAAGGAAAGATTTGATAGGGATAAATATCCCGCAGTTTTAGTAAGTGCGCGAAGATATGCACATGCATCTTGCGCAGGTGCTTTGTCGCCGGAAGAGCAACAATAGGAAGAAGATAGAAAAGCGTTAGAAGAGTATATCTTAAAATTATTTAATTTAGAACATATGGATGGTCGCATAACTTTACAAATTAAAAAGTTTATGCAAGATTATAAATATAGTTATTCTGGTATTTTACGAACATTAAAATATTTCTATGAAGTAAAACAGAATGATATTTCTAAATCAAATAATGGAATTGGCATAGTACCTTGGGTATACCAAGAAGCATATTAGTATTATTACAACCAATGGCTATTATCTCAAAAAAATACTGATAAACAATTAGAAGAATATATACCAAAAGTAATTGAAGTGACTATAAAGAATCCCTAGAGGGAACCAAAGAAAAAGAAAGTATTCACTTTCTTAGACCAGGAGGTTGTTGAATGAGTAAGTATGTAGATATTCCCGCTATTATGTAGGTGATAGGCGATGTATATAATAATCCTCAACTCCTGGATTTAACAGATAAATATTCATTAACAGATGAAGATTTTCCAGACCAGTTTCATAAAATTGCTTTTGGCACAATTTATAAACTTCACGAATTAGGAGTTGAAAAAATTACTCTTAATAGTATCAATGATTTTCTTGCGGCCAGGCCAAAAAGTGAAGCCATTTTTAAACAACAAAAAGGCGAGGAATGGCTTTTAAAAGTATCCGAGTCTGCTACAGAAAATGCTTTTGATTACTATTATAATAGAGTAAAGAAATTTACATTACTTCGTGCATATAATGCATATGGAATTGATGTCAGTGAAATATATGACCCTGATGATATATTAGACACTAAAAAGCGTCAAAGACAAGAAGAGAAATTAGATAATTCATCTTTAACAGAATTAGCGAATATCATTGATAAAAAGATAGAAGATATTCGTATGCGCTTTGTAGATGAAGTAATAGATGAAGCCCAACAAGCAGGAGAAAAGATTTTTGATTTAATAAAGGATTTAAAAGAAAATCCTGAGATTGGAGTTCCTCTTTATGGGCCATTAATTAATACAGTTTCCAGAGGTGCAAGATTAAAGAAATTTTACTTGCGGTCTGCGCCGACAGGAATAGGCAAGAGCCGCAGTATGATAGCTGATGCATGTTATATTAGTTGTGCTAAGATGTATGATGAAAATTTTGGATGGATAAAAACAGGTCCAATGCAGCCAACTTTATATATAGCAACAGAACAAGACTTAACAGAAGTGCAAACTATGATGTTAGCTTTTCTGTCTAATGTAAATGAAGAGCATATTTTAAATGGTCGTTATGAGGGCGATGAAGAAAATCGTGTAATGGAAGCTGCAAAACTTTTACAAGAAGCTCCATTATACGTTGAACATCTTCCAGATTTTTCCTTACAGGATGTAGAAAATAAAATTAAGCGCAATATTAGAGACCACAATATTAAGTTTTGTTTTCACGACTATATCCATACTTCTATGAAAATATTAGAAGAAATTACTCGCCGTAGTGGTGGAGTAAGACTGCGTGAAGATAATATCCTTTTTATGTTATCAAATAGATTAAAAGATATATGTAATGAATATGGAATCTTTATTATGTCAGCGACTCAGCTAAATGCAGATTATCAAGACGCTGAAACACCAGACCAAAACTTACTTCGTGGTGCAAAGAGTATCGCAGATAAAATTGATTTGGGAATGATTTTACTTCCTGTAAAAGAAAAAGATATGACTGGTTTAGAAACAATTCTTAACTCAGGAACATTTTCCACTCCTACTATAAAACTTTCAATTTATAAAAATAGAAGGGGCAGATATAAAGGAATTTATTTATGGTGCCAATCTGATTTAGGAACTTGTAGAATTAAACCAATGTTTGCAACCTCTTGGAGTTATGATCTAATTCCAATAGATGATATAAGAATAAATATCGCAAGTGCTTTTGCGGATGATGAAGAAGAAGATTAAAGGAGTTTTAATAATGGGTAATTTAAGAAAGAATGAAAATTTTACAATGGTAATTTCTAAGCAGGGTGAAATCCACGACAAGTGTGGCTCTGTAGAGTACCTTATCCCCTCCAAATTGGCAAAAGCGTTAATTGACCAAGAAAAGAAATCTCACAAAGGCAAGCTCGCAAACCCACAGCAATTCCTTATTAATTATGTAAATGATAACTGTGGTCTTTTGAGAACCTGCACAAAGGTGACGATTTATTAATGTTAAATTTTAAAAAGGAAGATATACGAGAAAGTTTAACATTTGAATAGATATTTGAACTCTTGGAATAGTGGGGTGGAAACCCCACTTGGGAGAGTAATTGTATTATATCTGATACAATATGTCATAATCCCCCAGGAGAAGGAAGTCATAAATTATACTATTATTTTAATACAAAATTGTGTTGTTGTTATACTGGCTGTGAAGACCCGATCTTTGATATATTTCAATTATGTATTAAAGTAATGTCAATTCAAAATAATCTAAATTATGATTTAAATGATGCTGTTAGATGGGTAGCACATTATTTTCATATTGCAGGAACAGAAATGGATATTCCAGAAGATGAAGGATTAGAGGATTGGAAAATATTAGCAAACTATGAACGCATAAAAGATATTCAATATTCTGTTCCTTAGATTACTTTGGAAGAATACGATGCAACAATATTAGATAGATTTAATTATAATGTGCGCTTGCGGCCTTGGTTAGATGAAGGTATTTCGCAGCAAGTTTTAGATAATGCTGAAATAGGATTTTATCCGGGCAAAGACCAAATAACTATCCCCCACTTTGACAAGGATGGTAGATTCGTCGGATTGCGCGGCCGCACACTTTGCAAAGAAGATGAAATATATGGAAAATATCGCCCAATGATAGTGAATGGTATCCAATACAATCATCCTCTTGGATTAAATCTTTATAATTTTAATAATTCACGATGTAATATTCCTAAGCTAAGAAAGGCGGTTGTATTTGAAGGTGAGAAGAGTTCATTACTTTATCGTACATATTTTGGTGTTGATAATGATATTTCGGTCGCTTGTTGCGGTAGTCATATCTCGGCTTTCCAAATGCAACTTCTTATGGATGCGGGAGCGAAGGAAATTGTAATCGCATTTGACAGACAATTTCAAAACATCGGTGATGATGAATATATTCATTTAATTAAAAACTTAAAAAAAATACAAAATAAATATAAGAACTTCGTGCAAGTTTCTTATATACTAGATACTCAAAAATTAACTGGTTATAAAGATTCACCAATAGATGATGGAATAGAGATTTTTTTAAAACTTTTTAAAGAGAGGAAAAATTAATGAGAGGTATAATCTGGTATTATGAAGATAAAGATAAAGCGATTAGAAAATTAAAAGAAATTATAGATTATAACAAGAAAGATTTGCTAAGAGTGCGACATAATAAAAATGAATATACTGCTTATTTTAGTAATGGTGATGTATGGAGTATAGCGCCAAGTCATCTATCACATAAAGGCACTGCCTGTAATGTTTCTTTAATTTCAAGAGATATACCAAATGAATTTGAAACATTAATAATTAGGCCAGCCACTAAATCTTATCCATTTTAGGCAATTGGCAAATATTGAGGTGATACCATGGAAGGAGGGTAATATTCTATGGAATATCAACTCTGGACATCTGGTATCTCGGTAGAATCACCGATTGAACAGGTGTTCGCAAATCGTGGTATTTAGCCTCAAGATATTTATCATTATTTAAATACCACAAAAGAAGATGTTTTAGACCCCACATTGTTTATAAATATGGATAGGGGCGCCAAGATGCTTCTTGGACATATATTGCGTGGGCATAAAATTTTTATTCAAGTAGATAGTGATGCAGACGGTTATACGAGTTCAGCTGCATTAATCAACTACTTAAATTATTATTTTCCTGGCACTGTGTAGAATAATATTACATATCGCATCCACGAAGGAAAATAGCATGGTGTAATATTAGATACAATTCCAGAAGGAACTAAATTAGTTATTCTACCAGATAGTGGCAGTAGTTAGGTTATAGAGCATGAAGCAATTCATAATATGGGCATGGATTTATTAATTTTAGACCATCATGAATCTGAATGGATTATGTAGTATGGATGTAGAATTAATAATCAAACTTGCGATTATCCCAATAAAACCTTGTCAGGAGTTGGTGTTGTTTATAAGTTTTGTCAATATTTAGATACTCTTATAAACAAAGAACCTCATGCAGATGACATTCTAGATTTAGTCGCTATTGGTATGGTAGCAGATGTTATGTAGCTTACAGAATATGAAACAAGAGAATTAATTAAGGAAGGAACAAATAATATTATTAATCCATTTTTAAAAGAGTGGGTAAATAGATAGGCTTATTCTTTAAAAGGAGAAGTGACTCCATTTGGAATATCTTTTTATATTGCTCCGTACATCAATGCGGTAATTCGCTTGGGAACACTTGAAGAGAAGATGATTCTATTTGAAAGTATGCTCAATTTTAAAGCTTACGAATTAATTCCTTCCACAAAGCGAGGTTGTAAAGGTTAGCTTGAAACTCGTGTTGAATAGGCTTGTAGAAATTGTAACAACATTAAGAGTCGTCAAACTAAGGCAAGAGATTTAATGTTAGAAAAAATTCATCAAAAAATTAAAGATGAAGGATTGCTTTCTTTACCAATTTTAATTGTTTAGATTGGAGAACCAATAGAAGAGAATCTAACAGGGTTGATAGCCAATCAAATCGCCAATGATTATCAAAGGCCCACCTTACTTTTGAATGGTAAAATGGAAATTAATGGTGATACTGGCGAAATTTTAAATTGGGAATGGCGAGGTAGTGGTCGCAATATTCAATTTTCTAAGCTAACTAATATGCGAGAATTTCTATTAAATTCAGGTTTAGTAGAGCTTGCAGAGGGTCATGCATCCGCCTTCGGTGTTGTAATTAAACAGGAAAATATGAGCGCATTAAAAGAATATATTGCGCGAGAATTAAAAGACTTTGATTTTTAGAAAACTTATAAAGTAGATTTTATCTGGCATGTTGATGATTTATATAGAAATAGAGAAACAGTAATGGATATTGGTGGATTAAATTGGGTTTGGGGTTAGGGTGTCCCTGAGCCGCAAATAGCTATTGAACACATAGTTGTTACTCCCAAAAATCTTACTTTAATGTCTCCAGATAATAGACCTACTTTAAAAATTCAATTAGATAATATATCTTTAATTAAGTTTAAATCAAGTAAAGAGGAATATGAAAAGTTGTATTCTGAAGGAACAACTACAATTAATATAATCGGAACTTGCAATATAAACGAATGGAATGGAAATTATAGTCCTCAAATCTTTATTGAAGATTACGAAATTGTGAGTAAAACTGATTATTATTTTTAACCAGGAGGTAAAGAAATGAGGAAGAGAATTATTACATTCATATTATGCGGACTTCTATGCCTTTCTACGGCCAGTGCTATAGATTTTTCTGATTTACCATTTGATAGCGCTGGCACGTCAGCAGGATGGTTAGAGCGTCAAGAAGTTGCACATCAAATGGCAGAATGTGCCAGACAGCTGGGATTTGCAGAAGATAGTGAAATTATCCTCTCTGCAAAAGAGGTCTGGAATGAAGCACAAACTCAAATCACTCTTATTGAGCAGAGATAGGCGGTTTGGGAGGCCCGATTTCAACAATACCCCGCTGCGACTTATATATGGATATTTCTTACGGAACAATGTGGTTACAATGATTATGTCGCCGCAGGAATAATGGGAAATATTATGGCAGAAGTTGGAGGTCAAACTCTTAATATTCAATATTGGCTTGGTGGTAGAGGTTATTATGGTATGTGTCAATGGCATCGCGGATATTTCCCTGGTGTTCAAGGCGCAGATTTACCAGGACAATGTCAATTTTTAGCCAATACAATGTCTCGCCAATTTGGAAGTTCTTTAGATAGCTTTTTAAGTTTGCAAGATTATAGTTCTGCTGCTTTAGCTTTTGCTAAGAAATATGAAAGATGTAGTTCCGCTTCATATGGAGTGCGTCAAAGAAATGCTGCTAAAGCATATGCCTTTTTCGCACAATAATTTTAGGAGGTAATGTTTTAATGAAACTGTATAAGAAACTTTTATGTCTTACATTAGCCCTGGTAATGTCATTTGGATTTATGACTATGGGTGCCGGGGCAGTTTTTACAGATGATAGTGATATTAATTCAATACATAAAGAAGCCATCAATATGTGTATTGCTCTGAAGGCTATTGACGGATACCCCGATGGTTCATTTAAACCAGTAGGTAACGTGACCAGAGCTGAAATGAGCAAAATGATTTGCATTGTATTAAATGGTGGTGTTGTTCCTACAACAGCAACAAAGAGTAGCCCTACATTCACCGACATTGAAGGTAATTGGGCTGAAGGATTTATTGAATATTGCTTTACTAAGGGCATTGTCGCCGGTATTGGAAATGACTTGTTTAATCCAGAAGGTAATGTAACAGCAAGCGAGGCCGCTAAGATGCTTTTAGTTAGCCTTGGATATAACGCTCAAGTAGAAGGCTATGTAGGCCCTAGCTGGGAACTTAATGTAAATGTTCAGGCTAATCAAGATGGTATTTATAAGAATCTAACTAATGTGGTGACTAATGAACCATTAACTCGTGAAAATGCGGCGCAAATGATTTGGAACGCGCTTCAAGCAAATGTAATTACTAAGTCAAGTTCCATTGACCGCGCAGATGGTTCTATTACTGATATTTATACCAAGAATTTAGTAGATGATTTACTGTTTGTAATGTATAATGGTGAAATTATTGAAGATACCCTTTTTGATTTCTCTTGGAATGAAAAAGACCATGACTGGACCTATACCGTCGGTAATGTTCAAGTAAAAAGTGCTGATGACTATACTGCGCTCGTAGGCCAAAAGGTAAAGACTGTTTATGATATGAATACCATTGGTAATATTAAAGATGCTTATGGTATTTTTGCAGTAGATAGCCAGGTGCTATTTAAAGGTATTGTTGGTGACTTACCTAATATCAAACCAGTCAATACTGATGTAAAGTTTAATAATACTATTTATAGATTTGATAATAATATGACAGCTGATGTGCTACCAGTATTTGAATCAAGCACAATTGCTTATGATGCTTTTACGGCAGACACTTTAAATAAATTAGCTGGTCAAATTAATGGAGAGAATATTTCTACTTATGATAGTTTAACTTTCCAAGCTATTGATTATGATGGAAATGGTAAGATTGATTTTATTACAGTAACCCCTATTTCTATCGCTAAGATTACTTATGTCAATAACACTAAGTTCCGCACGGGTAATGCAGTATTCGGTGATTTAAAGGCTGCTGAATGGACTAAGGAAGATGTAGTAATCAATGGTAATATTGTAAAAGATGATTATGTTGCAGTAGTTGCGGCCCCATATTCTACTAATGATACAACTGAATTTACTAAGTTAGATATAATTTCTGGCAAGATTACAATTAAAGATGGTTCTAAGGTAACTATCGGTGGTGAAGTTTATATCCTTGATGATAGTTATAATCAAGATGTTAAAGCTGGCACCATTTTAAAGGATGCGCCTGTTTATAATAATTATATCTTTGCTGGTGAAGTAACAGGTAATTTCAATGTATCTGATTATGTAATTGCAATTAATAGTAATGCAGGCGCTTTTTCAGATTCAGTTAAACTTTTATTCTCTGATGGAACAAAGAAAATTGTTGATTTAGATGTAAAAGTTTTATCTGCGAATGAAATTGTCCCTGGCCAACTTTATACTTATTCAATCAATAGAGATAATGAATATCAATTAACTCCTGCTTCTGATTATAATACAGGTTTTAATTATAGCAATGGCACTGGCACTAAGGGTGCAGATATTTTAACTTTTGATAGAATTAGTAACTCTTCTAATAAAGTAGGATATATTGATAACTATAAAATTGCGGACGATGCTGTAATCTTTATTAATTACAATAATAATAGTTATAAAATAATTACAGGCGCCAATATGAAAGCAATGAATATGAATCAATTTACTGGCAGTTATGTTCTTGCAACTAATAATTCTTCTACTGGTGTAGGCGAAGTTAATATGGCATATGTAAGCACCAGTGCGGAAACTATTAAGAATAATAATTCACAGTATGGATATATTGTAAAGATTGTTGAAGCTCAAAATGATAACAAAGAAGATATTTATATTATTACCCTTTTAACTGCTTCTGGAGTTGTTGAACTGGAAACAGTAGAATTAGACAACACATTGCGTAATCAATTAGTTGATAGTAATATGATTATTGAATATACTGTAGATGAAAACAATCATATTGATGGTGTTGAGCAATCTGTAATGATTATGATTCCTATTGCTGGAAAATCTACTGATGCTCTTTGGTTTAATGATGGCAGTCATCATGAATTTGATAAGAATGCTGTAATTGTTTTAATTAATGAAAGTGATGTTGAAGCTATTGATGTTGGCTCTGTTGACGATATAAATATTGCAGAAGAACCTGATGGATATCCTCTCCCCAACGCTTTTGTAATGTTTAATGATGATAGAGACATTGTCTTTGTAGCTTATGATGTAAATAACGGAATTTAATAAAAATTGTGCCCCTGGGCTATATGTCTGGGGGCACACACACATACGAGAGCAAAACCAGATACTGTCGCGGACAGCCAATACATCCGATTCCCGAATCCAAAATGACTTTTCAAAATTTTTATGGTATAATATATATATGAGGTGAATACATGGATAAAGAATATGATATGGAATATAATATAGAATGTTTAGATAAGTATGATTTTAGTGAATTTATGTATAATGGACGAGATTTTTGGAATTTACTTGATATAATAGAAGAAAAATATGATACTGAATTTAAAGCAATGTATGGAATATATTGTTTTGATTATTTATGTGATGAGGAAATAATGGATTATTTTAAAAGTAGATATAATGTTCAATTTCAAGGATATGTTAGTTGGGTATGCCGTCCAAAAGAAAAAAAGGTAACAAAAAATGATACTTACTAAAAAACAAGAAGAAGGGTTACGAATTGCTCTTGAACGTTATAATCATGGCGAAAAATTCACTGTTATAAGTGGATATGCGGGCGCCGGTAAGACAACTCTCGTGCGCTTCATTATTGACGCACTCGGCGTTGATGAAAATTCTGTAAGATACGTTGCTTTCACAGGTAAAGCTGCAAATGTATTAAAATAGAAAAATTGTCCCAATCCAACAACAGCTCATAAACTTTTATATCACGCTAAACGTATGCCATCTGGTAAATATCTTTTTACACCTAAAACTCCAAGAGAATTAGCAGAGGAAAATATAGAAGTTGTTGTTGTAGATGAAGTATCAATGCTTCCTTGGAAAATTTGGCATTTACTTTGTTAGCATAATTTTTATATTTTAGCTTGCGGCGACCCAGAACAATTGCCACCTGTTCCAGATGAACCAGGAGAGGACCCTGACAATCATGTTTTAGATAACCCGCATATTTTTCTTGATGAAATTATGCGACAAGCACAAGAAAGTGAAATTATTAGATTATCAATGCATGTGCGTGAAGGCAAACCAATCAACACTTTTCAAGCAGCTAATGAACAAGTAATGATTTTTCCTAAAAGCGAAGTTTCATTATCAATGTTAACTTGGGCGGACTAGGTGTTATGCGCCACTAATCGTAATAAAAATAACCTTAATTATCAAATGCGATTTGCTTATAATTTACCAGAATTACCACAAGTTGGTGATAAGATTATAAATTTACATAATGAATGGGAAATTCTTTCCAACCAAGGCAATCCTTTAACAAATGGTATAATTGGAACTATTAAACAAATGGTAGTTTCTCATTGGACTTATCCCACATGGTTGCGGAATACTAAATTAGTTGTGCCAGTTTTAACTGCGACTATTTCTGGTGATAGTGAAGATGAAGAATATAATATGATTACTTTTGATTATAATGAGTTATTAACAGGCGAAGCATCTTTATCTTTGAATGAAGAATATCGGTTAGAAAAATTAAAAAAATATGCGCTGCCCCTTCATGGTAATTATGGATATGCTATAACAACTTGGAAAGCACAAGGTAGCGAATGGAACAAGGTTTTATTGTTTGAAGAGGCTGGTTGGCCAAGAGGGTTTCAAGAACGCAAAAAGTTTTTGTATACAGGAATCACGCGCGCTGTAGATAAACTTGTTGTTATAAAGAAAGATGATTTTTAATGAATATTGTAACTATAGATTTTGATATTATAATGCAGCCAAGTATTAATTTATATAATGAGTTAACAGATAAAGGATGGAATGAACTATTATCTCATCCTGAAATGCAATTACTTCGAGCTAATATGGAAAGTTATCGCAAATTATCTAATTATATATTTAAATGTTTTTCTAATATGCGCTATGAAAATATTTTTTTTATAGAAGATCATAGTCAAGCTATTAGTTTAATCACAGAACCTTGTAATTTAATTAATATCGATCATCATCATGATACAGGATATGAAAGTAAATCAATTAAAACGGTTCTTTCAAATAATATAGATGA
>JAEEGL012927922.1_pt1 | contig 23993 bp, 18 predicted proteins | sample 9134231 | NCBI WGS metagenome assembly JAEEGL01 (sample SAMN16246548, study PRJNA631951) | gut metagenome | biome: gut microbiome; feature: rumen; material: fiber-attached | host: Bos | place: Iran: Karaj | collected 2018-10
GGAAACCCGGGTCCCGGATAGCCCACTCGGCGCAGGCATAAAACGGATCGCAGAAGAAGAACAGATTCGATTCCTCATAGAATTCAAGGCCGAGCTTTCTGTCCCCCGACCAGGTCGGAAACAGCCCCAGAAAACCGGAAAGCATGGGATACTTCAAATAACGTCTCATGCCGTTTTTGATGTAGAAGCTGAAAGTTTTACGGTCGTTCTCTTCTCCGTCAGTGAAACCGTACGGGAAATATGACATCATAACCGTCGACGCGAGGTCGTCTCTTTCAACCATTCCCTCGTACTGCAGCAGCACGCCGTCGTCACGTTTCGGAATATAGAGGTTTTCCGCGATCGTCAGCCATTTTTCCCGCTTGCCGAATCCCAGTTTCTCGGAATACTCGGATGCAGAACGAAGGATTTTTGCCGACATGATATTCGTGAAGGCATCATTCGGAACGTCATCGCTTTCTTCGTCGATACCGGTTACATGCAGGATCTCAAATCCGCGTTCCGTCTTCTCGACTCTGCTTTCGATCCATTCCGCCACGCCCCGCATGATCGGCCATGTCTTCTCACGGATGAAGTTTTCATCTCCGGAAACCCGGGAGAATCCGTCAAAGGCGAGCGCGATATCCAGATTCACGTGCTGCTCGCCGATCCCTCCGGCCTGGCCTGCGCCAGGAACCGTGACCTCGTCGCCTTCGAGACCGGACTGCCACGGGAACTGGATGCCGTGATAGCCATTGATCTTCGCGTTCTTCTCCGCCGCGTCGATCCTTTTGAATCGATAGTCCAGCATCGATTTCGCGATCTCCGGCGCGCAGAGCATGGGCGTCATGAACATGAAGCTTTCCGTATCCCAGAAGGCATGTCCCTCGTAACTGTCGTTGCTGAGGCCGTCGGGGGCCACCGAGAAGGGAGAATACTCCGAGACGGAGGTCATCAGGTAGAAATAGCTCGCGTCGATCACACGCTGCCACTCGGGATCCGCGCCTTCCACCGTGATCCTGCTTTCCCAGAGTTTTGCCCATGCCTCGCGGTTTTTCTCTCTGAGACGGTCGTAACCGTTCCAGTCAGCCAGTTTCACGAGCCGCTGGGCCTGGTTGTGAGGTTCGGAATGAAAAGCATCGGAAATATACGACGTGAGACGCGTCAGGATTTTCGGTTCCTCCGATACGTTAACGGTACAGATGAGATCCCCGTTGAAGTATTGTTCCTTTTTCTCGTAATCTCCCGTGATCCTGGAGGCTGCTCCGGCCGTGCGGTCGGCGACAATCCGTATCTTGAGATCCACGTCGCACCAGCCCCCCCGCCTGTCCTCAACCTTGACAGGCAGATGTTTCCCGGATTCACAGATCTCGAAATCGAAGACGAGTTCGAGCGTCACCGGTCTGTCGGAAGTCAGTTCGATCTGAGAGGCTACGATCGTAGGTGCCGTCCGGCAACAGAAAATCGTATAGACCAGACGGACCGTCGTTTTCTTGAGACGGATCTCGCTTTCCGTCACAAACTCTCCGTTCGAGAAATCATATGTCTGCCGGATCGTCACCGGCGTCACGAGGATCCCTTCATGATAGAAACGGATGACGGGAGCCGGCGAAGAAAAGAGCGACCCGACGACGCGCTCGTCCATCAGGCCGTAAAAGCCCGAAATAATGGTATCGATGTTTTTGTACGGGTCGGAAGAAAGGCGAAGTCCGACGAAGCCGTTGGAAATGTACGCTGGAGGAGAATATTTTCCCCATTCAGTCGCGATGCTCTTAAACAATATCCCGTCCTCCGGTTTTAATAGATATAGTTGAAATAATCTGTCCGTCAGCATCCGTTCATGACCCGGCCGATGGCGCAAGGCAGCGTTACGTGGCCTTTTTCGTCCGGGAATGGCGTAAGATCGTCGTTCCGGACGGCGTCACGGTCGCTCTTGACTCTGAAATCCGGGATCCGGAATGTTTTACCGTCTTCCATACAGCTCCGCCAGCCGAGGATCCCGACCGCTGACATTGTTACGCCGCGATAGACATTGAAGAACGGTTCCTTGTCGTTCCTGATGTACTCGAGGAAGTTGTATATCATCCAGAAATCTCCTCCCCCGTGACCGGTACCGGCTGCAACTTCGGAATGCGACTCCCAGTCGGGCGTATAGGTCTGGTCCGCCTTGCGTCCTTCCGGGACAAGCCAATCATGATAGTGAAGGTTCACCTGTGACCCGAGCGTTCTGCCTGTTTCGCAGCTCCCATTCTCTCCCACGACCCGATACCCGCTGCCGGAGGCCATGGCGGCACAGCCGGTCACGCGGAAGAGGGCTCCGCCGTCTGTGATGCAGTTCATCATGGCGAAGGCGTCATAGTTATGTCTGAAATCGGCATACCCCAGCTGGACATCGGAGTGCACGGCAAACGCATTGACTTTCACGGGCATCTGTCCCGTAACGTGCATCAGCGGACCCAGCGCATGTGTGACGTAATAGGTACGGGGCATCCAGGCGCGCCAGTGGTAGACGCCGGGCGTCAGGGCCTTCAGGACCTCTCGGGTGCACGTGTGGTTGTATTCACCTTCCGCATAGAGGATACGCCCCAGAGTCCCTTCCTCACGCAGTCTTTTCATTTCGAGGAGCGCGGCGCTGAAGGGATAGTTTTCCGCAATCATGTATTTTCCGCCGGTCCGTTCGACGGTTTCCACGAGTTCCACGCATTGGGCCAGCGTCGGGGCCGAAGTGCACTCGGAAAAGACGGCGACTCCCTTTTCCAGCGCCTTGATGGCGCAGGCGGCATGCTCGTGGAAGAAGTTGCAGAGAAGTACGCCGTCGATCCCGGACGAGATCAGTTCATCGAAGGTCGCACACACCTTGGCATCCTGATACAGTTCCAGCGCGGCCTGGATCTTTCCTTCGTCCTGGTCGCATATCGCCGTTACTTCCGCGTCATCGAAATTCTTCAGTACTTTAAGGAAGCTTTTTCCCCTTCCAAGGCCGTACACGCCGAGTCTGATCTTCTCCATTGTTGTCTCCTTTTGAACCTCTGTTCAGCTATGGAATCGTTTTCTGCGGGAGAGTCTCCGAACGCCCCTTCCCACCGTGTGAATTATATCATCGCCACTCTCGAAAGTCAAGCAAGGAAGCACAATATTTTGAGGAACAACTTGACTTCCCCATCAATATATGGTATAGTTATCCCGAATTTCCCGGCACGAGACTCTGCCGGTCATCAAAGGAGCAAAACACCATGGAAGAAAGAAAACTTCGCGTAGGAATCATCGGATGCGGCGGCATCGCCGTGGATCACCTGAGCATCTACACGGACCGTCCGGACGTTGAGGTCGTTGCTGGATGCGATCTGATCCCCGGAAAGGCTCAGAAGCTGTTCGAACGGTTTGAGATCAAGGGAGCTAAGTATTATCTTTCCCACGAAGAGATGATCGACAAGGAGAACCTGGATATCGTTTCCGTCTGTACATATAACCGTCAGCACGCCGCTCCGACGATCTACGCGCTGGATCACGGCGTGAACGTGATCTGCGAAAAGCCCTTTGCCGTCACCCTTGACGAATGCGTCGAGATGATGCGTGCCGAAAAGCGCAGCGGCAAACTCCTGTCCATCGGATTCCAGCCCCGTTTCGATATCAACATGCAGCAGATCAAGAAGATCGTCCAGTCCGGCGAACTCGGTCATGTCTACTACATCCAGACGGGCGGCGGCAGACGCCGCGGTATTCCCTACAGCGACGAGAAGACCACCTTTATCGAGGATGCGACGGCCGGCGTCGGCGCTCTCGGCGACATCGGGTGCTATTCCCTCGACATGGTTCTGAACGCCATCGGATATCCGAAGCCTCTCACGGTATCCGGATTCACGTTTGATTACTTCGGCAAGGATCCCGAAACGTACCGCTATGAGTGCAAGGATCCCGAAAGGATCGCCAGACTGTTCTCCGTCGACGATTTTGCCGGCGGTCTGATCCGTCTCGAAGGCGGCGTTATCCTCGACTTCCGTATCTCCTGGGCCATGAACATGAATACGCCCGGCGACACACTCATCCTCGGAACGAAGGCGGGCCTCCGCATTCCTTCCACGAACTGCTGGAACGGCTCCGTCGGCGGCCCCATGACCATCTACCGTTCTGTGGCCGGCACCTCCGTCCATATGGAAGTTCCGATCCTCAAGAATGAAATGGACATCTGGGAAGGAAAGATCGGCTCTTTCATCGACGCCGTCAAGACGGGCGGAAAGTCTCCGATCCCCACTTCCGAGATCATCATCAACCAGGCCATCATCGACGGTATCATGCGTTCCAACGCATGCGGCCACGAAGTCACCATTGAGATCCCTGAGATCTGAAACGACTGATCCAACATAAATGAGTCAATTTCTCGAAGCGTGCAGAGCATACAGTGAGGCCCAGGAACATCCGTTCACCCGGATCTCCGAGATTTGCCGGGGCGGCAATCCGGAGACCGTAGAGCTTCTCCCTGCCGATTACTGTCTTAACGTCTATTCCTGTGCGAAGACCTTCACGGCCGCCGCCATCGGCATCCTGTGCGACAAGGGTCTTCTCGACACGGACCAGCGCGTCGTAGACATCCTCGCGGACGAACTTCCGCCGGTCGGGATGGATGAACGCTGGAACCTGACGACCGTCGATATGCTTCTGCGCCACAGGGCAGGTCTGCCGAAGAACTTCCTGGATATCGATATCACGCCGATCTCGGAATTCTCCGGCGACTTTCTGGCCCATACCTTCCGATGCCCGCTGGAAGAAACGCCAGGCACGGTCCGGAGTTATTCGGACGGAGCCTACTATCTGCTGGCCAGAATCGCGGAGAAAGTGGTCTCCATGACGCTCGACTCCTTTCTGTGGCCCGAGCTCTTCTCAAAACTGGACTTTCAGCAGGCCGCCTGGAGCCATTGTCCGCTGGGTCATGTGATCGGTGCGACCGGTCTCTATCTGAACTCCTCGGATCTTGTGAAGCTGGCGCAGGTCTATCTGTCCGGCGGACTCTGGAAAGACAGAAGGATCCTCTCGGAAAGCTGGGTCAGCCGTTCCCTGGAACGCGGATACGGTATCACCTATGTCCAGGAAGCGGGTTATTTCGTCAACGGCGGCATGTACGGCCAGATCCTCGCAGGATTCATCAACGACGGCAGGGCTGTCGCGGTACAGTCCCACGGCGGCGATACGGACGCGCTGATCCGTTGGATCCTGGATCTTCCGACCGCCTGACAGTTTTGATCAAAATACCGGAAAAGACGCGCAGAATAAACCTGCGCGTCTTTTGTGTCTGTTATGAAGAAGAGGCCGTGAACACCTCAGACGTTCACGGCCTCTCGAGGTTTGAAATGCTCCGGATCCAGGATCAGTCCGCCTTCGAAGCGGTCTTTTTCGTCACCGCACGGATCACAATCAGGGTAATGATCATCATGACGATCGCGATCGGGAGAGAGATCAGCCAGTTCTTGATAAACGCGGCGATAATGAAGGAGACGAAAGATACCGCGGCAACCGTAAGAGCGTACGGCAGCTGAGTCGACACATGGTTGATATGGTCGCAGCGCGCGCCCGCGGAGGACATGATGGTGGTATCCGAGATCGGGGAGCAGTGGTCGCCGCAGACGGAGCCGGCCAGGCAGGCGGACATGCCGATGTACATCAGTTCGGAGGAGGCCGGGAACACACCGCATACGATCGGGATGAGGATACCGAAGGTGCCCCAGGAAGTGCCGGTGGCGAAGCTGATGAAGCAGGCGAGGAGGAAGATGACAGCCGGGAGGAGACTTGCAAGTCCGGGCGCCATTCCCTTCACGAATCCTTCGATGAATTTGGCGGAGCCCAGCGACGTGGTCATGTTCTTCAGCGTTCCTGCCATCGTCAGGATCAGGATCGCGGGCACCATGGCAACGAATCCTTTCGGAATGCATTCCATGGCGGCCTTAAAGGAGATGACACGGCGAGCGATCAGGTAGATGATCGTGATGACCAGAACGATCAGGCCGCCCCACGGCAAACCGACCGTTGCGTCCGTATTGGAGAACGCTCCGATAAAGTCCCCGCTGTAGTCCTGGCCGCCCCAGATATCCGTTCCGAAGAAGCCGCCGACATACACCAGACCGATGACACACACGACGATAAGGGCGACGATCGGGATGATCAGATCGATCGTCTTCCCTTTCGATCCGACCTCTCCGATATCCTGCTCGGCGTGCTCCGTGCCGGAGGTGAACAGGTCGCCATTCTCCATCGCGTTCTTCTCGTGAAGCGCCATCGGTCCGTAGTCGAATTTCATCAGCGCGATGGCGATGATGAACACGAGAGTCAGAAGCGAATAGAAGTTATAGGGGATCGCCTTGATGAACAGATAGAGGCCGGAATAGCCGGTTCCCTCCGCATAGCTCGCGACGGCGGCGGCCCAGGAGGAGATCGGGGCGATCATGCAGACAGGCGCCGCGGTAGCGTCGATCAGATAGGAGAGCTTCGCACGGGAAATCTTATGCGCGTCCGTCACCGGCTGCATGACGGAACCGACCGTCAGACAGTTGAAATAGTCGTCGATAAAGATCAGAACGCCGAAGAAGAATGTGGCGAGCATGGCGCCGGTGCGGCTTTTGATATGCTTCTTGGCCCAGGCGCCGAAAGCCCTGGAAGCCCCGGTCCGGTTCAGCAGCGCCACGAGGATCCCGAGGATCACGAGGAAAATGAATACGCCGGCGTTTCCGGAAACGGACGCGATGAAACCGTCGTTGACGATGGAGTCAAAGGACGCTGCCGGATTGAAGCCTCCGGCCAGAAGTCCGCCGGCCAGTATGCCGATGAACAGGGACGAATAGACTTCCTTGGTGATCAGCGCCAGGACGATCGCGATAACAGGCGGAAGGAGCGAATACCACTTCCCGAACGCGAACGAGGAACCGGCCGCGCCTTCCCCGTCATCCGCCAGGACGGATACGGCGAACAGGACCGCCATCACGACCGTCATGGCGATCAGGATCGCCAGCGCGCGTCTACCTTTTAACTGCTTGAATCTCATGACTCTTTCCTTTCTTTTTTTCGTTAGGAATAAGCTTTGAAAAGAAAAACAGACGTCCGCGGAAACACCGGTTCGGACGTCTGAATTATCACACGTTTGAACGCAGCGCTCCACGGGTACGTGACAGTCCGGCCGATCTTATCGGACGGCCCAGGGAAGTTCGGGACGCTTCCCTTCGGCGGATCCGCCTCTTCCGCGCCGACGCCTTTCCCACGGGCTTGACCGGCTGCAGATTCATCTTCTCCGCGCCTCTGCGATTCCTGCAATCTTCGATTGCGCTTTTATTGTATCATATATGGAAACGGGATTCAACCGGGTCTGTTTCGTCATGATATACGAAAATACCGGAGACTTATGACTAAAATAGACAAATCCAGTCAAATTCGGCAGTTATTGCGAATAATTATTCACGGCTTCAGCTTTTCAAGAAGACTTTCGGGCGTTTCTTCGGAAACATAGATCCGTTTAAGACCGTACAAGGTCTGCGGCAGTCCGCGGACCAGCGTATTGATCCCGCCATCCGTCGTCAGCATGACCCTGTAACCCCGCTCTGCCATCAGCGCTCTTACGTCGTCGTCGCTCTTCCCTTCCGGAAACGCCACCGCAAACAGTTCGTTTTCCCCGTCGAGGGAAAGCGCCTCCCGTTCGAGGGTATCGTCTTCGCGAAGCCTCTCCAGCCACTCCGACTCGGACATGTCCTCCGGGCGAAGCATGTTCTCGGCCGCCTCCCCCGTTTCGTATCGGGACGCCTGGTGCAGGTCATAGGTATGGCTCTGGATCTCGATCAGCCCGGAAGCCAGCATCTCCTTCGCCTCTTCGACGCCAAAATGCGGATAGATATGATTCTCCCCGTCGTTTTTATAGGTATCGGCGCCCATCTGGGACCCGACGGCGAAGACAGCCGCTTTCATGCTGTTGGCTTTCAGGATCGGATAGGCGATCTCGTAATTGCTCAGATAGCCGTCGTCGAACGTGATCAGGACGGGGTGTTCCGGAAGGTCGGCCGATCCGGCCACATAATCCACCAGATCCCGGAGCGATACCGTCGTATAGCCCGCTTCCCACAGCGCCTTCATCTGTTCGGCAAAGGTCTCGGGGGATACGATCATATCATCCTCATCCCCGTCTGCGATATGATGATACATGAGGACGGGGATCTGGCAGGTTTTCGTTTCCGCCGCCGTGACGGTTCCGTAATCCGCCAGGTAGTCGGAAACGTTTTCCGCGGTGACCATCGAACCGAAATCGTCCGGCATCCAGACGTCGCCGTTTCCCGCGATCCTGGCCGCCGCCATCGTTCCGACCGCGTTGCGGAAATGCGTACTGTCGTAGAACCATCGCGGATCACCGCTGACGGAGGAGCAGGAAAAGTCCCAGAAATCGGTCACGCCAGCCAGTTTTGTCAGAAAAGACCGGACATCCTCCATCCTGAAGTACGCCAGATAATCCTTGTATACGGGCGCTGTCACGACCGTCAGATCCACCCCCGCCTCTTCGCACATGGAGCGGATCCTGCCGACGGACGCGACGCACTCGTCGATATACGGCATGGTATAGGAACCGGCGGGATAGTCTGCGAAGACCGGATAATCGAGCAGATACCGTTCCAGATCCGAGATGGGTTCCGCATCCCTTTTCCTCTTGTCGTAGGCGCCGCTCTGCGCGTCGAAAACGTCAAAGGACTGGGCCAGCCAGGTGTCCTGGGCCCTGTTCCGGATCTTTGCGAACCCGTAGGACGGGTCGGCAAACAGGAATCTGGCGTAGAAGCTGATTGGACTGCTGCCGTCCGCAGAGGGCGGCATGGAATGCGTGAACGCGTCCGGCTCCTCGTCGTAATGAACGGCATTGTCGATATACACGTTCAGGACGATATTTCTGACGTCGTCATGTTCGATCAGATACCGGACGGTGTTTTCCGAGTCGAGCATGTCGGCGCCGTAGACGATCAGGTTGTAGAACTGAGCGCCGAACGCTTCGTCGAAGGCTTCCTTCGGGAAGGAGGAGGTGGACGAACAGCCGACCAGATAGGAGTCATATTCGTCCCAGTGCTGCTCGAGATAGGTGAGTTTGGCCGTCCTCGGGTTGTTCGTCATGTCTGCCGACCACCAGTCCATCAGGGGTTCCCCGAAGACGCCGAACGGATCGGTCAGCACATTGAACACACCGATGATCAGCGCGATCCCGGCGACGGTCGAGATCAGCATGATCAGCCATTTGGCCGGGGATAGTTTCTTTTTCATATCCATCACCCGTCAATACTGCATATAGATAAATTCGGATGCGATATAGCTTCCGCGGTAAAGACCGAGGAAAAGGAAAGCGACAAGAAGCGCAGCCAGTGCGATCCACTGAACGAAAGCGGGTCTCTCCGAAAGGATCCGCCCGAAGGGTTCGTCCCTGGCCTCCTCCGCCGCTTCCACCGCCAGGACGGCCAGCATGCAGAGCCCGATGATCAGATAATCGGTGCCGGACAGGCCGAGAGAAAGCGGCACGCCGGAGAACAGATCCGCGACGTGAAATTCAGTCAGCGTTCTGCCGATGAGCTCAAAGGCAACCAGAAGCCGCGGAGACCGTGTGAGATAACGGCCGACGAAGACGATCAGAGAAGTCCGAAGCACCTGAAAGACTTTCCAGCCGGCTGATTCTTCACGGATATGGAGTTTATCCCGTCCTTTTCTGAAGACATCCGCAAGCAGAAGAGAGGTGCTGATCACCAGTCCGTTGAAAAGCCCGTACGCGATGAAACGGAAACTGGCCCCGTGCCACAGACCGATGAAAATATAGACCACGAACGTGGCCGCGGAGGTGTGCAGGATCTTCCCCGCTCGTCCGCCCAGATGCTTCCGCCCCCATCTTCCGATCCTGCCGAACAGAGGCGAAAGGGAGAGAGGATAGAAGACGTAATCCCTCATCCAGCTGCCGAGCGTGATATGCCATCTTCTCCAGTATTCGGCGAGGGAACGGGCGAAGATCGGCCGTCTGAAGTTCTCGTCCAGACGGATCCCGAACAGGCCCGCCGCACCGACCGCCATGTCGATGCCGCCGGAAAAGTCGCAGTACAGATCGATGCAGTACAGGAGGACCGCCAGCGCGGTGATCGAGCCCGAATAGGAATCGGAGTTCGAGAAAAAGGCGCTAACGGCGACCGCCGTCCGGTCTGCGATCACCATCTTCTTGAAACATCCCCACAGGAACCGCTCGACGCCGAACCGTACGTTTTCGGCCGAGAACGGATGCGGCCGGGCAAGATCCGCTCCGAGAACGTCGAAGCGTCCGATCGGTCCCTGGACCATCTGCGGGAAGAAGGATACGAACAGCGCGTAGCGGAGCGGATTCCTTTCCGCCGGATATTTCTCCCGGTATTGGTCGACTACGTAGCCGGTCGACTGGAATACAAAGAAAGACAGTCCCAGCGGAAGAGCGAAGCCGAAGGACGTGAGTCCGAAACGCGCAAAAAGCCCCTCCGAATCCTGAAGATACTTCAGTATGAACAGCATGCTGAAGTTCAGAACAACCGCCGCCGCGACGACCGCCTTGCGCCGCCGTTTCATACGCAGATGCTGTTCCTTTTCCGTGGAGGGGATCTCTTTCTTTTGCCGGCCCAGACGTTCGAGCAGCAGTCCGGCCGAATAGGTAACGGCGATGGAGAAAACCAGAAAGAGGACGGACCGCAGACCGCCCCACACGTAGAATACGCAGCTGGCGACGAGCAGGACGATCCACTGGCATTTCTTTGGCAGGATGTAGTACAGCACCGCCGTTACGAGGAGGAAGGCGAGAAAGGTCCAAGTCAGAAAGGCCATCGCTCACCCGTTCATTTTACGGCGGATCAGCGCCAGGATATCATCCGCCGAATTGAAGTTTTCGGGCATCAGATCGTTCACGTTGATCTCGACGCCGAACTGTTCCATGATCTCGCTGACAATGGTCACGAGATCGAGGGAATCGATCAGTCCTTCGTCAATCAGATCCGTTTCATGATCGAAATCCACGTTGGGACACACATCTGACAGGAGACCGATCAGTTTTTCTCTCTCATCCATATGCGAAAACCGCTCCTTTATGTTCAAACGGTACCGTCGTACCGCATGACGGTCGAAATCGTTCCGTCCGGCCGGAACCCCCGCGATCCGTAGAGACAGAGAGCGGGCACGTTGTCGTCTCTGACCCAGACGCGCGCTCTGCCTGAAAGTTCCCCGAGATAGGCGTCGACGAGAGTCGAGGCGATCCCCCGTCCGCGGCAGGTTTCTGCGACACACAGGTGGCGGAGTTCGGAAACCCCGCTCAGGTCGCTGCCGTGAAGGCATCCGGCGATACGCCCGTCGATGCGGACGGTCCAGAACCGGTCGCGTTCCAGCTCGCTCCGCGTCGGGATGCACCCCGTTTCCAGATCGAAACAGGCGGCCATCAGTTCCAGCACTTCCGGGATATCAGCGGAAGTACCGGTCTCGGCACCGGCGGCGTCCCCGGCCTTTTCAGGCTTCTGGCATGTCAGCCGGACGCGGTCGAACAATTTGGCGAAGCCTCCGTCCCGCAGGGCGAGGAACAGTTTCTCATCCGGACGGCCCGCGCGGTGCGGAATCTCCGTCACGGTCCTCTCCGGGATCGCCGGGATGACGGGATCGCCGGAAAGGATGAAATTCATAATCCTGAACCCGTCCCTTTCACGGAAAAGGAAGAGGCCGTCGCCCGTGTCCTCCGCCCAGAGGGTGCCCTGTTCCGTTTCGGAACGGATCGTATCCTCCGACAGAAACAGATTGGTCCTCATCCTCGGAAGAAACAACTGTTCTTTTCTGCGGAGGATCTCGTCGGCGTCGTTAATTCTGCTCATGGAAGTACTGCTCCCGTACCGCGGTCCGGTCTATCTTTCCGTTTGGCGTCATAGGCAGACGGCTGTAGACGCGCCAGGCCCCCGGTTTCATATATTTCGGGACGATGTTCCCGACTTCTTCATCGAGTTCGGCGGCAGTCAGCGAGGTCTCCGCCGCCGCGACGATGCGGTCGTTTTCCGCGTCGAAGAAGCATACGGCGGCCCGAACGTCCCGGATGGCCGAGATCGCGGTCTCGATCTCCCCCAGCTCGATCCGGTATCCGCCGTGTTTGATCTGTCCGTCCTTGCGCGAGAGATAGTAGAGTTCCCCGTCCGGGCCGATCTTCCCGATGTCGCCGGTCCTGTAAAGGCGGTCGTGCCAGTCCGGATTCAGAGGATTCTGGATGAAGGCCTCGGCGGTACGCCCGGGATCCCCGTAGTATCCGAGAGCCAGCCCGGCGCCCCGCACGCAGATCTCCCCGGCCTCCCCCTCTTTCACGGGACGGAGCTCCTCGTCGAGCAGGAGAATCTCCATGTTCCTGCAGGCACGTCCGATGGGGATCTTTTCCTGGTCCTCGAACGTTCTCTCGATCCGGTAGGCGGTACAGTCGACCGTGACTTCTGTCGGTCCGTACAGATTGATGAACCGGCACGCCGGGATCGCCCGTCTCCACCGGTTCAGGTGTTTGGCCTGAAGCGCCTCGCCTCCCAGGATCACCTTGCTGACGCACTCGGGCGCCTCCACTTCGAAGATCCCGGATTCGGCCGTCATCCTGAAGGCGGAAGTCGCCCAGACCAGACAGGTCACATGATGCTCCCTCAGTTCGGAGATCAGGAGTTTCGGAAAGAGGAAACAGCGTTTCGGAAGGATCCTGCACGTCGCGCCGTTCCGCACGGTCTGAAAGACGTCCTTCAGGGAGAGGTCAAAAAAGAACGGAGCCTGGTTGCCCAGCACGTCGTCTTCCGTCACCCCGCAGTATTCGGCCATCCATTCGGTGAAATCGATGATCGAGCGGTGCGAGACCGGGATCCCTTTCGGTTCTCCGGTGGATCCGGACGTCATGATCAGATAGGCCGGATCGAGGTCGATCACTCTCTCCCTGGCCCCGGCCAGAAGGGCGGGATCCGGCTGGTTCTCCATCGACTCTTCGAGGCACAGGACAGGCCCGGCGTCAAGCGCTCTGGCGGACGATTCGTCCGCGGCCCGGCAAAGGATCGCCGCCGGGGAGATCCGCTCGAGGATCCTGCGAAGCCGCGCGTCCGGCATCTTCGGGTCGAGAGGCATGGCAAAGCCCCCCGCTTCCATCGCGGCGAAATACCCAACGAGCGTCATAACGTTCCGGTCGGCGAGGATCGCCACAGGGCGTCTCAGACAGGAGGCTGTCCGGAGAAGGGTCGTGCCGACGGATTCCGCGGCGCGTTTCAGTTCGCCGAACGACAGAGCGGTCTTTTCATCGGAAAAGGCGATTTTATCCGGCAGACGTTCCGCCGTCCGGTCCAGTTATTCGACCGCCGTTCGCAAATATGACATAGCCGCCTCCGTCCTTCTCGAATCTGTGACGCACACTTTTCGATTATTATATCACATCCGGCATCTGAAGTCAATGAACTCCGCCCGTCCCGGGCACCGCACGCCGGCCTGTACCGCCTGCGTTCCCGAAAACCCGAAGACGTGTCCGCGCCGTCCGCAAGATGTTCCGTTCCGATTGACAGTCGGGAACGTTCTGTGGTATAATATGTTGCGGGAACGTTTATCATCAATACTTCAGGAAGGGCCGTCATGAGCGACAACAAGCAGTTTGTTTTTCCGGAACTGATCGGAAACGACCGGCTGAAACAGAGCCTGACGGAAAAATTCGCCGCCGGTCTTTCTGCCCACGCTTACATTCTGGAGGGTCCGGCCGGCTCCGGCAAGCACGTGGCAGCCCAGCAGATCGCCGCTACCGTCCTGTGCGAACGAAAGGACGAACCGGGCGTGACCCCTCCCTGCGGTACCTGCACCGCCTGCAGACGGGTCAAGAAGGGCGTTTCCGTGGATGTGATGGCGGTCTCGACCGAGAAGGCGACGATCAGCGTCGACCAGATCCGCGAGATCCGCAGCACGCTTTTCATCGCGCCGAACGACGGCGACATGAAGTTCTACATCATCGAACAGGCCGAACTGATGACCCCGAACGCCCAGAACGCGCTGCTGCTTTCTCTCGAGGAACCGCCCTCCTACGTGATGTTCCTTCTGCTCACCACCGACTCGACGCTCCTCCTGCCGACGATCCGAAGCCGCGCGCCCGTCATCCGGATGGAACGGTTTGACGCGCCCTTTCTGGAAGAGACGCTCCGCCGGGTGATCAACGATCCCGATCCGGACCGGCTCCGCGCCGCGGCACGCATGGCCGACGGGACCATCGGACAGGCTCTCTCCCTGTACGAGAACGACAAGGAAGAACTGAAGCACTACGATACCGCGCGGGAACTCGTTTCCGTTCTGCTGGATGGCAGGCGTTCGGACGCGATCGTCTTTACCTCCTCCCGTCTGCCAAGGGAAAGGCGCGATGTACGGGAAGTTCTTTCCCTTTCGAGACGCGCCGTACGGGACCTGATCGCCCAGAAAAAGAACGCGCCCCTCCTCTTCTACGAGGACGGGAACGCGACACCGGCCGCCGCCCGTTCCGTCAGCGTCAGACAGCTGGTCCGGCTGTCCGACCGGCTCGCGCAGGCGGAGAACGACATCGCCGCGAACTGTTCCGCAAACACGGTCATGACGGCGCTCGTCATGAATTCACCGATAGGAAAAAACTGAATCATTCGGAGACGATATGGAAAACGAAAACAAAAAACCCCCGGTCGAGATCGTCGGGGTCCGCTTCAGAGAAAACGGCAAGATCTATTATTTCGCCCCGGGCAAATGGACTTTCAGCACCGGCGATCATGCGGTCGTCGAGACGGCCCGCGGACTCGAATACGGGACGGTCGACCAGGGAAACCAGATGATCCCCGCCGAAAAGATCGTTCCCCCGCTGCGGCCGGTCGTCCGTCCGGCGACCAAGCAGGATACGGAGCGCTACGAAGCCAACCGGCAGCTCGAGGCGGAGGCGCTGGAGATCTGCAAGAAGAAGGTCGAAGCACACGGTCTGGGCATGAAACTGATCGACGCCGAATACACCTTCGACAACAGCAAGCTTCTCTTCTACTTCTCCGCGGAGGTCCGGGTGGACTTCAGAGAACTGGTCAAAGACCTGGCTTCCGTCTTCCACACCCGCATCGAGCTGCGGCAGATCGGGATCCGCGACGAAGCCAAGATGCTCGGCGGTCTGGGCATATGCGGACGGCCTTTCTGCTGCTCGACCTTCCTGACGGATTTCATGCAGGTGTCCATCAAGATGGCGAAAGAACAGAATCTCTCGCTCAACTCCACGAAGATCTCCGGGACCTGCGGACGTCTCATGTGCTGCCTGCGGTACGAACATGAGACCTACGAGGCGGAATCGAAACTGACCCCGCCGGTGGACGCCACCGTGAAGACGAGCGACGGCGTCGGCGTCGTCTCCGAGAACTCCCCTCTGACCGGCATGCTCAAGGTGCGTTTCAACGACGGAAACGTGAAATCGTTCCATCGCGACGACGTTACCGTTCTGAGAAAGGGCAAGGAATAAGTTCTCCCTTCCTCAAATTTGTTCTAAAACCGTCCGAAACAGGGTTTTACGCAAATATTTTGCGAAAACCTCTTCCCTTTTTATTAAAACGGTGCTATAATATACCGAATCTTTCACCGGGAGGTATGAACTATGGCTTACAGAATTGATGAAGAAAAATGCATCGCCTGCGGCGCCTGCGCCGCCGAATGCCCTGCTGACGCGATCGCCGAGGCGGGAGACGTATTCGAGATCGACCCTGAAAAGTGCATCAGCTGCGGTGCCTGCGCCGGCGCTTGCCCCGTTGAGGCTCCCAAACAGGAAGACTGATCGGGCGTCCAGACTCAACAATACGTATCAGAAGGGGAGATGGTTTTCGTCTCCCCTTTTCTGAATCATCCGGAGGGTTCCATGAGCGTATACGACCCGGAGACCGAGCGTCTCAATCCGATCAACGAGGCCCTGTCCCTGATCGAAAAGAAGACGGGGGTCTCCTTCGGCACCGACAGTTATCTGCTTGCCGCCTTCGCCAGGCGGGTCCCGCACGGCACCGCGGCGGAGCTCGGCGGCGGAAACGGTGCCGTTTCCCTTCTGACTGCCGTCCGCGGCAAATACGCCTACATCCATTCCGTGGAGCTGCAGAACGAATATGCGTCCCTGATCCGGCGCAACGCGGAACTGAACGGCCTCACGGACAGGATCCGCGTATGGTGCCGGGACGTCCGCGATCTGAACGCCCGTGATCTGGACGGCGAGGTGCATGCCGTCATGACGAATCCGCCCTATTTCGCGGAAAACTCAGGCCTGGAAAACAGGCACGGCGACCGGAGCGCGGCCCGTCACGAAGAGAACGGAACGCTCGGAGATTTCTGCGGCTGCGGATCCCGTCTGCTCAGAACGGGCGGAAGCTTCTCGGTCGTCTTCAGACCGGAACGCATGCCGGATCTGTTTTTCGAGATGCGCCGGAACCGCCTCGAGCCGAAACGGCTCGTTCTGGTCCACCCCTATCCGGAAGCCAAACCGAACCTCCTGCTGTGCGAAGCCAGGAAGGACGCCGCGCCCGGCCTTGTGACGTCCCGTCCGCTGTTCATCTATCCGAACAGGACGGATCGCGTCTACACGGAAGACATGCAGCGGATCTACGACACGTTTTCTCTCGAACATCTATTCTGACAGGAGCCGACATGACTGACGAAAAAGAAAAGAACGCCGTGGAAGACGGTACGCTGTACCTGGTCTCGACGCCGATCGGCAATCTGGCCGACCTCTCCGAAAGAGCGCTCAAGGTCCTTTCGGAGGTCAGTTTCATCGCAGCGGAAGATACCAGGAATTCCGGTCTCATGCTGTCGCGGCTCGGGATCAAGAAACCGATGATCTCCTATTTCGAACACAACAAGCGGGAACGCGGGCCGGTGATCGCCGAACGGCTTGCCGCCGGCGAGTCGTGCGCCCTGATCACGGACGCGGGAACGCCCGCCGTGAGCGACCCGGGCGAGGATCTCGTGCGCCTCTGCGCGGCAAGAGGGATCCCGGTCACGACCGTTCCGGGATGCTGTGCCGCGATCGCCGCCCTGACCGTCTCCGCTCTCCCGACCAGACGTTTCGTCTTTGAGGGATTCCTCGAACAGGACAAAAAATCCCGGCGCGCCAGACTCGCTTCTCTTTCCGCCGAGGAGAGGACCATCATCCTTTACGAGGCGCCGCACCGTCTGCGCGCCACGCTGAAAGAACTTCTCGAAGCGCTCGGCGACCGTCCGCTCACCCTCTGCCGGGAGCTGACGAAACTGAACGAAGAGATCAGCCGCACGACGCTTTCTGCCGCGTCCGATGAATACCGCGAAAGAGAACCGCGCGGCGAATATGTCCTGGTCATCGCCGGAGCCGTCTCCAGACCGGCGGACGATTATCCTGCGGATCCCGCGGAACATGTGGTGCTCCTCATGAAATCCGGGCTCTCGAGGATGGATGCCATCAAAACCGCCGCAAAGATCCGCGGCGTGCCGAAGAACGAGATCTATTCCGCCGTCCTCCGTGCGGAGGATGAAGACCCCCAGAAAGAACAGGAGTGAGGCAGTGCCATGAGCAGACCGAATGTTCTCTTTATCGTTTGCGACCAGCTCAGATACGACTCGGTCGGTTTTTCCGGGATCCATCCGGTAAAGACCCCCAATCTGGACACGCTCGCCCGGGAGGGCTTGTTCTACGAGAACGCCTTTTCCCCGCTGCCTGTCTGCGCGCCGTCGCGTCAGGCCATGCTCACGGGCGTACAGCCGGATTCCATCGGCGCTCTTTTCAATTATAATTTCATCAACACGGCCGGCGCCGATCCCGCCGTCCCGACCTGGGTCTCCGAACTGAAGGAGGCCGGCTACCGCTGCGCCTATGTTGGTTCCTGGGACGCCTCTCCGAACGGCGGTCCGGAAGCCTTCGGCTACGAATATCTGATGAACAGCGACGAGTATATGGAGGAACTCGCACGGCGGTATCCGGACGTCCGTTATGAGAACGGGATCCTCGGATGCTCCAATCCCGTCCCCTTCGAGGAAACGAAGACGGCCATGCTCTGCCAGGCGGCGGCCGGTTTCATCCGCGAGTCCGCCGGCTCTCCCTGGCACATCTGGGTCGATCTGACCGATCCCCATCTTCCCTGCAGGCCCTCCGCCCCGTTCGATACCATGTACCGTCCGGAAGACATGGCTCCCTGGCCGGGTTTCGGGGACGAACTGAAGGACAAGCCGTATATCCAGCATAAGCAGATCGAGAACTGGGATCTGAAAGGCAAGACCTGGGCGGAGTTCGCGCCCGTCGTCGCGCGGTACTTCGGCATGATCTCCCAGACTGACGCCGCCATCGGCACCGTGCTGGACGCTCTCCGGACATCCGGTCAGGATGAGGAGACGCTGATCATCATGCTTTCCGACCACGGCGACACTTGCGGCGACCACGGCATGATGGACAAGCACTATATCCTGTACGACTGCGTGGTCCACGTCCCGTTCATCGTCAGACCGCCAAGATCCGCGGGGATGCTTCCCGCCTCCGTCAGCCGTTTCGTATCCAGCTCTCTGGACGTCGCTCCGACCGTCGAGTATTTTTGCGGCCTCAAGGCGCAAAGCGCCCGCCACGGCCGTCCCGCCGTCTCGGAAGGCGACGGAGGAGAGCCAGGAGAGTACGCCGTCTTCACGTCGAACGGACAGCAGTTCGGCCTGTTCACGCAGCGTGGCATCCGGACAAAGGACTACAAGTACATCTGGAATCTGACCGACGTCGACGAATTCTACGATCTCAGATCCGATCCCGGCGAAGTGCGGAATCTGATCGGGGATCCCGCCTACCGACCCGTTATCGCGGAACTCGGCCGGCTGCTGTTCACGGAACTGGAAAGACGGGGGGATCCCTTCGCGCACGAGGGCGTACGGTGGCAGTGCGGGAACGAAACTTTCTGACTCTTTCTCTCTCGCCTGGCCATGAAAAGAAACGGAAAACGTCTTGTCATCAGGGCGTTTTTCTGCTATAATAAAAGATCATACAAGATATCCGGCAAAAGGAGCTGATGGAATGCTGACATGTTTCAGAAACGGTCTGGTCTATGACACCGACCTCCGTTCTTTTCAGCCCGCCGATCTGCTCGTACGCGACGGAACGATCGAAGCGGTAGGCCGTCTGCCGGATCAGCCGACGGACGCGAAGACCGTCGACTGCGGCGGGCAATACGTCATCCCGGGCCTGATCGACGTTCACACGCACGGACGGGCCGGTATCGATTTCAACGGCGCCGGCCCGGAAGACGTCGAGGCGGTGCGGCGCTCCTACGCGCTCTCCGGCACCACGACCCTGATGGCGACGCTGGCTTCCTCGAGTCCCGAGTCTCTGAAGGCCTCCATGGAGGCGGTCCGGGCAAACCGAATGCCGAAAACGGGCTGTGCGAACATTGCCGGCATCCACCTCGAAGGACGTTACCTGAATCCGGTCCGCAGGGGGATCCATCCCGAGGCGCTTCTCGCTCCTCTGTCCCCCGAAGAGCTTCTGGACTTCATCCGGTATATGTCGCCCCCTCCGTTTCACATCTCCTGCGCCGCGGAACTGCCCGGTGGCGAGTCCTTCGTGAAAGCCGCGGTCCGCTCGGGCGCCACCGTGGGACTGGCCCACAGCGACGCCACGTGGGAAGAAGCGCGCCGTGCCGTCGAATGGGGCGTCACTTCCTTTACGCACACCTTCAACGCGATGCGGCCGATCCATCACCGGGAGCCCGGGATCGCCGCCGCTTCCCTTCTCTTCGACCGCTGCTATTCGGAACTGATCTGCGACGGAGAGCATGTCCATCCGGCCATGGTCATGATGGCGGCCCGGCTGAAGCCTCGCGACCGTCTGGTCCTGATCACCGATTCCATGGAAGCGGCAGGATGTCCGGACGGGACCTATTCCATCGCCGGACAGACCGTGACCGTGAAGGACGGACGCGCATCCGATCCCGGCGGAACCCTGGCGGGGAGCACGCTGGATCTTCTGACGGCTCTCCGGAAATATATCGCATTCACCGGCATGACGCTGGAGGAGGCGATCCCCGCCGCCACGTCGAACCCGGCCGCCATGGTCGGCCTCGACCGTCTCTGCGGTTCGATCAAGCCCGGCATGCGGGCCGATCTCTTGATCCTGAAGGACAGGGTCGCTCTGTCGATCAGTTCCGTATGGACAAACGGCCAGCCTGTATAATACATCCACAAGGAGAACGATATGTCTGAGAAACCGAAATACTATATCACGACAGCGATCGCATACGCTTCGTCCAAACCGCACATCGGCAATACCTACGATGTGATCTCCGCCGACGCGATCGCGCGCTATAAACGTCTGCGCGGCTACGACGTCTTTTTCTGCACGGGCACCGACGAGCACGGTCAGAAGATCGAGAACAAGGCCAAAGCCGCCGGTCTGACGCCGAAGGAATACGTGGACGGCGTCGCCGGGACGATCCGCGACGTCTGGGATTCCGTTGGGACCAGTTACGATTACTTCATCCGGACGACGGACGCCAATCACGAGAAAAACGTCGCGCACATCTTCAAGAAGATGTACGACAAGGGCGATATCTACAAGGGATACTACGAGGGCTGGTACTGCGAACCGTGCGAATCCTTCTTCACCGAGACCCAGCGGGTGGACGGAAAGTGTCCGGACTGCGGACGGGCGGTCAAGCTGACGCGCGAAGAGGCGTATTTCTTCAAGATGAGCAATTACGCCGATCGGCTGATGGCCTTCTTCGAGGAGCATCCCGACTTCATCGAACCGGAATCCAGGATGAAGGAAATGGTCAACAACTTCCTGAAGCCCGGTCTGCAGGATCTCTGCGTGTCGCGCACCAGTTTCAAATGGGGCATCCCCGTCGAGTTCGACCCGAATCACGTCGTGTATGTGTGGCTCGACGCGCTGACCAACTATATCTCCTCCCTCGGATACGACGCCGCCCTCGACGAACAGCCTGACGCTTTCAGACAGTTCTGGCCCGCCGACGTGCATGTGATCGGCAAGGACATCGTCCGTTTCCATTCGATCTACTGGCCGATCTTCCTGATGTCGCTGGGTCTGCCGATGCCGAAGAAGATCTTCGCGCATCCCTGGTTCAATTTCGGTTCGGACAAGATGTCCAAATCCAGAGGCAACGTGCTGTACGCGGACGAACTGGCCAAGCGTCTGACGGTCGACGGCGTCCGTTACTACTGTCTCGCCGAAATGCCCGTCAACACGGACGGATTCATCACGTACGAGTCCATGATCAACCGTTACAATACCGATCTGGCCAACAATCTCGGGAATCTTGTCTCCCGTACGGTTGCCATGACGAAGAAGTATTTCGACGGCGTGATCCCCTCCCCGGCGGGAAAGGAAGGGACCGACGGCGAACTGAAGGCCGCCTGCGCGGAGGCCGTACGGGTCTTCACCGAAAACATGGACGCCTTCCATCTGGCGGACGCCGTCGCCGCGCCTTTCGCGATGCTGCGGCGTGCCAACAAATACATCGACGAGACCATGCCGTGGTCGCTGGCGAAAGATCCGGAGCGCAGAGAACGTCTCGGGACCGTCCTGTACAATCTTCTGGAGGCGATCCGATTCGGCGCGGTCCTTCTGACCCCGATCATGCCCGGTACCGCGGACTCGATCTTCGCTCAGATCGGCACGACGCTCCGCGACTACGACTCCGTGCTCGCCTTCGGCGGACTCGCCGCGGGCGGTCCGGTCGGCGAAGCGACGCCCCTCTTCGCCCGGATCGACGAGGAGAAGATGCTCGCGGAAGTCAATCAGGAGATGGAAGAGGCGAAAAAGGCCGCCGAAGCGGCAGCAAAAGCCTCCGAAAAACTCGAAGGCGTCGCCCAGATCGGGATCGACGATTTCATGGGCGTCGAGCTGCGCTCCGCGCAGATCATCTCCTGCGAGAAGGTGCCGAAAGCCAAAAAGCTCCTGAAACTGACCGTCGACCTCGGCTACGAACAGCGTACGGTCGTCTCCGGGATCGCCGCGTTCTATGAGCCCGAGGCGCTCGTCGGAAAGAAGGTCATCCTGGTCGCCAATCTGAAACCCGCCGTCCTCTGCGGGATCGAATCCTTCGGCATGATCCTGGCGTCGGGCGATTCCCAGATCCGGGTCGTCTTCCTGGATTCCGAAACGCCGCTCGGCGAAAGGATCCGCTGATGCGCTTTTTCGACAGTCACGCCCATTACGACGACAGGCGGTTCGCCGCCGAGTACGAAGGCGGAACGGACGCCGCGCTGCGCTACGTGCACCGGGCGGGCGTGGCTCACGTCATGAACGTCGGCTCCAGCCTGGTCTCCTCCGAACGCTCCGTGCAGCTGGCCGAACGTTTCGGCTTCGTCTATGCCGCCGTCGGGATCCATCCCTGCGACGCGCAGGAGCTCTCCGTTTCCGAGATCGACCGTGCTCTGGCCCGCGTCGAGGAGATGGCCGGGCATGAAAAGGTCCGCGCCGTCGGCGAGATCGGTTTCGACTACCATTATGACGGAACGGATACGGAACGCCAGCGTTACTTCTTCGAGTCCCAGATCGCGATCGCCGTCCGTCTCGGACTCCCCGTGATCGTCCACTCGAGAGATGCCTCCGGAGATACGCTAGACATGATCGGCTCCCATCCGGAAGTCTGCGGGATCATGCACAGCTACAGCGGAAGCGCCGAAGACGCGGCGCGGCTGGCTCAGAAGGGCTGGTACATTTCCTTTTCCGGGCCCGTTACCTACAAGAACGCGAGACGGGCCAAGGAATCCGCCGCGATCGTGCCGGACGAGATGCTCCTGATCGAGACGGACGCGCCGTATCTTCCGCCGGAACCGCACCGCGGCGAACTGAACACCTCGGCCTTTCTTCCCTTCACATGCGCCGCCGTCGCCGCACAACGCGGCGCGACAGTCGAGGAAACGGCGGAACTGACCTACCAAAACGCCTGCCGGCTTTTCCGGATCGACGAATAGCAAAAGAACGGGTCTCCCCGTTCTTTTTCGTTTGTCATGATCGTATGACCGGGCTCTGCCGGACGAAATGATCGGAGGGTCTGCCCGAGAGCGTGGCGTACAGTTCGTCGGCGCGCCGGGACGCTCGGACCTGCTCCAGGGTTTCGCCGTCTAGTCCGTCGAGATCGGCCGGCTTCGTCAGAACGGCGGCCCTTCTCGTGTTTTTCGTCCTGTTCAGGATCTCCCTGCCCCGCTCGTTCGCGGCCAGCAGGACGGTAAATCCCGGCCTGACGGTCGGAACCGTCTTACCGATCATGGCGGAAAGGATCTCCCGGCGCATCCTAGCGAGCGGGTATTTCTTCGTCGGCAGGGACAGCCGGAATTCCTCTGCGTCCGCGCAGGCCCGTGCGGTCCTGACGGCGTAGCGCAGGAGGTCGCTTCCGGCCGACGGTTCCGAAAAGTGTCTGCAGAAGAGAAAATACAACTCGTCCGCGTCCGTTTCGCGGACCGCCGTCCTGTCTTTCAGGATCTCCCTGCTCCTCTCCGGCACATCCGGCGGGAGCGTTCCGGTCTCCTGGAACGTCTCCCGGATCCGGGAAGCCGTCGCAATCCCGTCGTCCCGACGGACGGCGCGGCAGGAGAGGGTCCCTTCCTTCTCCGCCCAGGCGATGTAGAAGGCGCCCAGCTTATCGTTCGGGCCGAGCGGCGCCGAAACGCCCGACCTCGACAGGATCTCATCGAAAAGGACGGCGGTCCCCTTTTCTCTCTCGTTCGTGTCCGCTTCCCGGAGCGCGTCCGCGAAGTCCGGTGACGCGATCACGGCCGACGCCTTCCTCAGTGCTTCCTGATCCCCGGATTCGGATCCGAACACCAGCGTGTCGGCCCCCATGGCCGCCGCCAGCGCCACGCCGCCCAAGGCGAACTGCTCGGCGCCGGAGGAGCACCAGGGATACGGCAGTTCCACCACCAGATCGGCGCCGGCCGAGAGCGCGGCCTCCGCCCGGGCATATTTGTCATAGACGGCCGGCGTGCCCCGCTGGGTGAAGGAACCGCTCATCACGGCGATCACGCCGTCCGCTTCCTCACCC
>JAEEGL013410415.1_pt1 | contig 23993 bp, 28 predicted proteins | sample 9134231 | NCBI WGS metagenome assembly JAEEGL01 (sample SAMN16246548, study PRJNA631951) | gut metagenome | biome: gut microbiome; feature: rumen; material: fiber-attached | host: Bos | place: Iran: Karaj | collected 2018-10
TAAAAATGGTGCCGGAAATAGGACTTGAACCCACAACCTACTGATTACAAGTCAGTTGCTCTACCAGTTGAGCTATTCCGGCAAAAAAATGGTGGGCGATATAGGACTCGAACCTATGACCCCCTGCTTGTAAGGCAGGTGCTCTAACCAACTGAGCTAATCGCCCGAAAACATTTGGACGTATTTAACTATACCATGTAAAAGGTGGTTTGTCAATAAGTATTTTTTACTTTTTGATATTTTTTATACTATTTTCTATCCAAATTGGCAAATGATATGCAAGTGTTTTAAAGCCTAGAGGTGTTTCTTTAATTTTCTTTCTTCTAATCTTATTTATATTTTTATAATCTATATCTTTAATACTTAATCTTAAATGCCCTAAATCATTATCAACATCTAAGATTTTAACACATATAATATCTCCTACTTTAACATAGTCATTAATATCTTTAACATATCCATTAGTTATTTCTGAAATATGTATTAAACCTGTATAATACTCATCTAAAGATACAAACACACCATAACTCTCAATTCCTGTTACAGTGGCTTTTACTATATGATACTTCCTATATTTAGACATAGACACCACCACTGAGAATTATATCATATTTTTTTGATTAAAAAAAGACTTTACAAAACATATCAACTAGACTATAATAACACTTGGTGATTTGATGAAGAACGAAACAGAAAAAATTATAGAAATTATTAATAAATTAAAGCCATTTTTAATTAATGACGGAGGAAACATTGAATTTATTAAATATGAAGATGGAATAGTTTATATACGAATGATGGGAGCATGCGCAAACTGTCAGATGTTAGATTTAACCTTAAAAGAAGGAATAGAAGCAGCTATTATGAGTGAGGTTGAAGGTGTTAGAGGGGTAATTAATGTCGCATAATAATTAACTTGATTGATAAGTTAATTTTTTTTATATTTTCATTAACCATTCAATCTCTGGTATTTGATACTTTATTTTCATATATGCATATATCTCTTTTATAAAATCTTCATAATCACTCGCTTTATCTATAATTATATTAATCTTATTCTCACTAACATTTCCTTGAATAATCTCATCATACATATCAAAATAGTAAGATGGATATAGTAAACGCGCTAAAAAAAGAATGGCTTCATCATTAGATAGTTTTACATAATCAAGATAATTCTTAACATTTATTATTGGATTTGAAACATAAAAAAATTGTTGCTTAAAAAATTCTGCTATATCTCTTACTCTTACATCAATAATCATATTAAGAGGGTTATAAAAATCTAGATTTGATGAATTTTTATATATTCTCTTATGTTCAATATATGTATCAAGCATTTTTTTATCTACCATACCTACCAACATAATTGCTGACTCAGTGATTCCACTATAGTATTCAAAAGAACTATAAAGAATAGAATATTTCTTTCTAAACTGATTCATTTGATATTCATAATAATCTATTTTGTTTGACCACAATTCCTTCCAATTACATTTATTTTTACCTATTATTATATTATAATTTGCAATATCTAGATAATTAATTTTATCTATCTTATAATATATTTTAATAAGAATATAGTTATTATTTTCGATATTAGTAATATATGTTTTAGTTTTATTTAAAATAATTTCATGACAATATATATTGTGTTTAATTAAATAATCATATATGTTGTTTAGCAAAGATATATTTCCATCATACTTAACTAAATAATATAAATGATCATCTATAATTATTTTATAATTTCCATTACTCTTAATAATATCGTTGCAATAAATATTATAATAGTATATTAAAGCGTTTCGCATGACTCACCTCTTATAAAAAACTAATAGTTGTATTACAGCTATTAGTTTTAATTTACTATATCTTTTATCAATTCTATTTTTTTGTTTAGCTCATCTATTTGATATTTTAAAGCAATATTTTCTTTTTGTATTTCTTCATATTTACTATTTTCAACAATATTTGTGTTGTTACTATTATTATCTTCATTAAATATTTTATTATAGGTATCTATCCCAAGTTTAAAAGTTCTATTATCCCTAATCTTTAAATTATTAAGCATAGATACTTTTAAATATCTAACAGATTCATTATTATTCTCTTTATCACCTATAATTTTTGCAATATCTTTCTTAACAATATCATATTCATTATCATCATTAATCCTAATACCAATTAAATATCCAGTTGGCGATGTTCCTTGAGTACCATTTATAATCTCCTGTAATATTTTTACTACATAAAATACAACATGACTATCACTATCTTTTTCACCTTTTGTATATATAAAATAATAGTTATTGTTCGGACTAATATAGTATATGCCACTAACATTAATTATATTTCCATTAACATCAAATATTTCAACATTATTCATAATATCACCTTTTTATTCTATATCCATTATATTTAATTTTATACATTTTTACAAGAAATTTTAATAATAAACGTCATTTAAATATAATCCACATGCAGGCGCACATATACCTGATGCAGTTCTATCTTCTTTAGCTATTATGTCAATAACATCAGAACTTTTTACCTTTCCTTCGCCAACTTCAATAAGTAAACCAACAATGTTTCTTACCATATATCTTAAGAAACCATCACCAAGAAGTGATATAGTTACTCTATTAACATTTTTAGGATCCCTTTCTAATTTAGCCTGAATAATAGTCCTTACATAGTCATACTTCTCTTCATTAGGTTTAGTAAAAGATTTAAAGTTATGTTTTCCTTCTAGATACTTAAGTGCCCTTTCCATCTCTGGAATATCTAGTCTTTTATTTAATTGATAAACATAGTTTCTCTCGATAGGATTATAACCATCTAAATTAATTTTATAAATATATTCTTTTGCCTTTACATTAAATCTAGCATGATAATCATCTGCTACTTTAGTAATACCTCTAACATAAATATCATCTGGAAGTAAACTATTCAAACTGTATTTTAATTTGGATAAATCAAGTTCTTTATCTAAATCAAAATGAGCTTTCTGATTATAAGCATGAACTCCTGCATCAGTTCTACCTGATGCATGAATAGACACACTTATTTCCCCATTAATTTTAGTTAAAGCTTTTTCTATTTCTCCTTGAATTGTTCTTTCTTTAATTTGCTTTTGATATCCCGAAAAATTAGAACCATCATAAGAAAATGTCATAAAATATCTCATGCTTTACCACCTGACTTTTTCTCTATATAAAAATATATATCTTTAATTAAATCGTTAACATTGTCTCTATAATTTAGTTTTATTTTAGCTTTTTTCTCAAACAATTGTTGAAACTTTATTATATCTGGCACATAAATATTAGTATTCTTTAATTTATTACTAGTAAGTACATCATACTTATTGCCATGTATCAATATCTTATTATCATTAATCACATATATATAATCTGCAACTCTAAGTATAAAATCTGTATCATTACCAAGTATTACTATAGTTTTATTGTACTTAAGTTTCATCATTTTAATTAATTTAAACAATTCATCTTTGTTGGCTTCATCTAAAAAACATGTTGGATCATCTAATATAATTACTTTCGGATTAATAGAAAGAGTAGTTGCAAGAGCAACTTTAAATCTTTCTGAATCACTTAGTGTTTTTATCTTTCTACTAACAAAATTACTATTTAATCCAACCATTTTAAGCGAATCTATAATTCTTTTTTTACTTTTTTTATAGTTATATATAGTAAGTTGATACGCCATATGTTCTTCTACTGTTCTTTCAAAAAATGTTATATCTGTGTTTTGAATAACCATACCAATATCAAATCTAAGTTGATTATAATTAACATCTTGCATATTTAAATCAAGAACATTTTTATCTATTATAATTTTCCCACTTTTTGGTTTCCTTACAGTTGCGATAACCTCACCTATTATACTTTTACCACTTGCATTATCTCCTATAATAGCAGTTACCTTAGAATTAAAGATACATAAATTAAGTTTCTTAAAATTACAAACATCAATATTACTTAATACTATTTCCATAATTCATCCACCAACGATTCCATATCTTTAATATTTTTATCAACAAGCCCATAGTATTTTAATTTATTAGTTATATCCAGTAAAAAAGGTAACTTTAAATGATTATCTTCAAATAACTTATTATCTTTAATTACCTCTTTAGTTTTTTTATTAAACACTAATTTCTTATCTACTAAAATAGTATAATCAGAGCCTATAGTTTCTCTAACATCACTCGCAAAATTAATAATAGTTATTTTCTTCTTCTTTAACTTATTAAAATAACTTAATACCTTTTCTTTCATCACTCTATTCATTCTACATAGTGCATTATCAAGTATTAGAATATCTAAATCAAGAACAAGAATAGAACATAATACTACTAATTGTTTTTCTCCTAAACTAAGATTATAAGGATCCTTATCCAGAATACTATCTATTCCAAAGTAGGATACTATACTTTTAAAACGACTAGATATTTGACGCTTACTATAATTATTCATCTCCATAAAGAACTTAATCTGTTTTTCTACTGTACGTCCTACAATCTGTTTATCAGGATTAGTTACAACATAGTTAACATTACCATTAACTTTAACTTTTTTATTTCCTTTTATAATTGTATTAAATAAGGTAGTTTTGCCACTTGAAGAAGGCCCGATTATCGTAGTATATGCACCACCACTAATGTTTAAATTTAATTTTTCGTATATTACAACATCATCTTTCTTCAATGTTAGATTCTTAATTTCTACCTTATTCATATTACCCACCTTTCTAAATATTATAATATATTAGTAGGTGTTTGTAAACAAATTTTGACACAAATTTTGACAGAAATTTTTGATTAAAAAATTAAAATGCTCTTTACAAATAAATGCAAAATTGAAATATCAAACTAAAAAGGTTAACTATTTGAATAAATATATTTTTTCGAAAATATTAAACTTTATATTTCACTATTAATCTATATATGATATAATAAAGAAAAGGAATCAAACTGTTTTATGGATCAAAATTTGGCCTAAACAAAATAGCTGAAAGAAAGGTTGAGGTTTTATGGAAAAAAAAGATAAAAAAAAGAATCACTCTACTAAAAAAATAATTATGTGTATTATTAGTATTTCATTAGTTTTTATTATATTATTAGCACTTACATTATTGTGGTTAAATCATAAAGAAAAAAATATAATGAAAATTGCAAAAGATATATCAGAAATGCTTAATATAGAATTCGACGAAAACTTTGATTATTATAGTAGAAACTCAGAACATTCTTATAATGAAGAAATACTTGTATATAACAATGATATAGATAATAAATTAAACGATGAATTGAAAGAAAATGTATATAATCCAATTGAAAACAATTTAGCATTTAGGGTTTTGAAGTTTAATTCCAATTATGAAGCAAAAGAATATTACAAAAATATAAAAAATTTTTGGGATTATCTTAATAATACGTATAAAGATACAGCATTTACAAAATCTTCCGATTTTAAAACTAGTTTAATTTACGAGAATGATATTTGTATAATAAAAGGGTCATATCTTGTTTATCTAAATGATATATATAGTAATAAAAAAAATATAAAGAATAGAATAAATAACATATTAAAAAAATACAATTATAAGGATAGGAAAAATCTTAATAAAAAAGAAATTGCAAAATATTGGTCTAATATAAGAAATCCCAAGAAAAAAACTATCAAAGATGAATATGAAAAATATATAAAAACCATTAAACAACAACTATTAGAAAAACTGGATAATATGGATGGATGTTTAGGTTTAAATTGCAACGTTTTTTTACAAAGTATTAAAAAATATGAAGCTTATAGTGAATTTAATGAAGAAATGGAAAAAATAAAAAATAAATCAAATGAAATTATGGAACAAAGAAAAAACACAATTAATGAAATAAATAATGATTTAGATAACGCTGAAGCAAGTTTAGATTCAAACTTATTAGAAACGACTAAAAATAAAATTGAAGGTTTAAAAGATGTATCTTATGATGAAGAAATTGAGAACACAAAGAAAGAATGGGAAAATAGACTCCAAAATATTAGCGATAAAATTTTCAAAAATTCATGTGTTACGTATAATTATAAAGATGTTTTAAGAACCCCAGATGAATACAAGAATAAACCAGTTTATTGGTGGGGAAAAGTTCTTCAAAAAATAGGTAAAACAAATTATAGAGTTGGAGTAAGTTGTGAACCATATACATATATAGGAGGATATCATTGTGATAACACCATTTATGTAATATATAATGGGAACGAGAACTTTATAGAAGATGATATGGTTGAAATTTGGGGAACTATGCAAGGAAACTATTCCTATGAAACCGTATTGCATGCAAATACTACCGTTCCTTTAATCGAGGCAAAATTTATGACAATTAAATAATATTAAGAGTTAGGCAAAAGTCTAACTTTTTTTATTAATGATAATTTATAAAAATACAATTATTGGCAATAATAATCATAGGTGATTAGCATGAATCTCTATAAAAGTGTTGATAAAAATATTGAGTATATAAAAAATATTAATCATAATAGTTCGGATATCGTATCTAGAATAATTAATAATAATGGTATTAAAATAGGGTATGTATACTTAGAGAGTGTAACTAGTGATGATAAAGTAAGTGAATTTTTAAATAAAAGTATTATTGGTAAAAATATAGATGAGTTTATTAGTTCAATTGAGAACAATATCTATAATAGTCATATCAGTACTCTTGATACACTGGATGATGTATTTTACTATCTTGCATCGGGTTTTACAGTTATATTTATAGATAATAATGATAAATGTATTACTGTTGAAACAAGGATGAGTTTAGATAGAGGAGTAAGTGAGGCAACAAGTGAACCTATAGTTAGAGGTCCTAAAGATAGTTTTACAGAAAATCATGCTATTAATCTAGGTTTAATTAGAAAGAGAATTAAAGATAGTAACTTAATATTTGATGAAGTAATAGTAGGTAGGCGTACTAAAACAAAGGTAAGTATTGCTTATATAAAAGATATAACTAAGTTAAAAAATGTCATTAAAGTAATAGATAATATTAAAAAGATTGATATTGATGGAGTACTAGATAGTGGATATATAAGAGAGTTTTTACGTGATCAATCTAGCACTGTTTTTCCTGGTATGATTAGTACAGAACGTCCTGATCTAGCCTGTTCTTCTTTACTTGATGGCAAGATTGTAATTATTGTTGAAAATACTCCTTATGTATTAATATTACCTGGATTATTTGTTGATTACTTTCACTCACCAGAAGATAATTATGAGAAGCCTATGAATGCAACTTTTTTAAGATTACTTAGAATGTTATGTTTCTTTATAACGATAAGTGTGCCTGCCTTATATGTTGCACTTATGACTTTCAATCCAGAAATAATACCTGATGAATTATTAATATCTCTTGCTTTGCAAAGAGATGGAGTTCCTTTTCCTACTGCTATAGAGGTATTAGTATTTGTAATTGTCTTTGAAATACTTAGACAAGCTGACGTACACTCACCAACAGTATCAGGTTCTGCCATGAATATAGTAGGAGCCTTAATCCTTGGAGATGCCGCAGTTAACGCAGGAATAGTATCTCCTATAGCAATAATAATAGTTGCTATAACTTCAATTTGTGAACTAGTATTTTATGATGTAGATATGATTAATGCTGTTAGATTCTGGCGTATTATCTTTATATTTGCATCCCTTTTCTTAGGAATAATAGGTTTTGTATCTTGTATGTTTATCTTTATAACTAAATTATCAAGTATTGTTACATTTGATATACCTTACTTAACTCCTATCAGTCCCGTGTCTATTACTGGTATTAAAAACTATCTACTAAGAATAAAAAGAAACAAATTATATAATCGTCCTAAATACTTATCTGATAATACAAGAAAGATGGTGAATCATGAAGAGATTAATCTTACTAATTAGTTTAATTATAATATGTAGTGGATGTTTTAATTATAATGAGCTAAATAATTATGCGATCGCAACAGGAATGGCTATAGATATTAGTAATAATGAATATGAAGTTAGTGTATTAATATCTAATTCTCCTAAGTCTAGTAATCAAGCAAATGGTAAAAACTATACAACAGTTGTATATAGCGGCAAAGGGAAAACTATCTATGAAGCAATTAAACAAATAGGATTAATATCTCCTAAAGAATTATATATTGGACACTTATCTGTACTTATAATATCTGAAGATGTTGCCAAAACAGGAATTAATTCTAGTATTGAATTTCTATTACAAGAACCTCGTTCTAAGAAAAACTTCTATGTTGCAATCTCTAAAGATAGCAAAGCTAAAGATGTATTATCAGTAACATCACCATTAACAGACTTTCCATCACAAAATTTAGCTACTAATCTAAAGACTACAACTAGTCTTCAAGGAAGTGTTAATGCAACAGACTTTAATACTACTTTATATAAATTAGTTAATATTGGTATTGATTTATCTTTAAATGGTTTTAGTATTGTAGGTGATACTAAGAACGGAGTTAAGAATAGTAATATAGAAACGAATGTACCTAAAGCATATATCAAGTTATCTCCACTTGCAATATTTAAAGATGATAAATTAGTTAGTTGGACTACTAAAAATGAGAGTAGAGGAATTAACATCATTAATGATAAGATTAAAGAAATATATTTAAGGTTAGACTGTGATCAAGGTGATATTGTTGTTGATACTGAAGACCTAGAAACTAAAAAGGCAATAGATAAGAATGGTAATGTTACTCTTAAGACTAGTGGTAAAGCATCTATTAGTGAGATTTCTTGTGATATAGATTTAACTAAACAAAGTAATATTAATAAACTAGAAAAAAGAATAGAAACTAAAATTAAAGAGTTAGAAAATAAAGCCATTAAACTTAGCAAGAAATACTCTACTGATATATTTGGGATTGGATTAATGTATTATCAAGATAATCCTGATAAATATAATAAAATAAAAGATTATGATAAATTTTATAAAACAATCAAATTCACGACTAAAGTAGATATAAAACTTAATACACTAGGTTCTATTAAGCAAACTCTAGAAAGGATAGAAAATGAAGAAAATAACTAATTTAGAAGTAGGTTCTATAATATACTTTTTAATGCATGCCTACTTTATTGGTATTACTTTTAACTCTATTATTACCATCTTAAAACAAGACTCTTATTTAGGTATTATTCTAGGTTCTATCATCGGTTTAATACCACTACTAATATATTTATATATATTTAACTATGAACCTAGTTTAAATCTTAATGAAAAGAATATTAAGTTATTTGGTAAATATTTAGGTAATATTATAAATATTATTATAAGTATATTTACTTTACTTATTATTACTATCTCATTTAGTAATTTAGTTACTATAATACATTCTGATTACTTAAGTAAAACACCAATAATACTAGTTATTATTACCTTTTTAATACCAATATACTATTCAGTATATACTGGTTTAAAATCTATATGTCGAGCATCATTAATATTTCTATACATTACTATTATATTAGTTATTATTTCTAATCTAGGACTATTAATACAGATAGATATTAATAACTTTAAACCATTCTTTTATAACAATAACAATATATTTAATGGAAGTATTTACTTTGTTATTTATAACATTACTCCTTTATATTTAATTAACATTATACCTAAAAATGATATAGTTAATAATAACAAGACTAATAAGTATATAATAATATTTTATTTCTTATCTATATTATCATTACTTGCAGTAACACTTAATATTATAGGTATCTTTGGTATTAAACTAACATCTTTATATCAGTATCCAGAATTTCAAATATTAAAACATGTATCTATTATAGGAATATCATCTAGAATAGATAGTATATTATTTATACAGTGGATATTTGATATATTAATATTTGTAATAATAGGACTATATTATGTAGTATCAACATCACACTCTTTATTACATGAAAAAAACAATATATTTCTTACAATATATTGTATATTAATACTATCCCTTACACTAATAGTACCTAATGATTTATTTATTAATATTTTATCACTTAAATTACTACCACCTATAATAATATCATTCACATTAATTATATTTATATTAATGTTTATTAAAATTAATTATACTAGACAAGTATCCCATAAAGTAAAGAGCACAGATACCTCCAGCAACTAACAAACAGATAATTATTGCGATAATTATTTTTTTCTTTTTACCCTTCTTTTTCGCAAGTAATTCATCAAAGTCTGCATCATCAAAATCAAATGTATTAGTAAAGAATGATTTATCTAACTCTTTAGTATCATCCCTCTTCTCTTCTACTTTATCTTGTTCAATTACTTTCTTTATAGACGAATCTCCTACCATAGTATCAGACTTTAAAGAATCAAGTAATAAAGCATCATCCCCTATTTTATTTAAATTACTAGTATTATGAATAGATTTAATCATATCCTTAAGTTCTAACTCACTATTCTTATATTCCTTCTTACGTAAATTTAAACTATTCAAATCAGTATACTCTAAGTTCTTTAAATTTCTATTCTTACTATCAGACTCAGTATAATCATCCATTGCTTTATTTAAGACATCCGATAAATCATAGTTCTTAACTTCTTCCTTAGTATCTTCAACATCAATCTTCTCGGGTTTTACATCCATAATATCATAAGAATCAACACTATCATTCTTAGATGGAATATCTATATTAAGACTACTTTTTCCAATACTCTCTCGTAACTTGCGCTCCTTTTTAAAAGCCTCCCTATCACTTACAATATTCTTAATTTTAGATAAATCAATCTCATTAGCCCTACTTACAGAATTAATAGAATCAATTCCTCTAGATTCATTATGAACCCTTTTATATAAATCCTTATTCTTCCTACTTCTTTCCATACCAGTATTACCACTCTTATAATACCTATCCATTCTACTTGCCATACCATCACCTTAATTCTTACAACTAATATACCATAAATTATTATTTTTTGAAAGTACCATGTGAAAAGAAACTAGTAAATACCAGTTTCTTTTTTACAATCCAAGTTCGTATGGTGAGTCTATAGAACCATTACCTGATGTGATTTTAACTTTGGATGAGAGGTAGAGAGCAGGATTTATATAGTATTTACCACCAACTCTAGCATAACCAGAACGACTATTATAATTATCAATAAATCCTGATTTGTAAATCTGATATGCAACTATAGGATATGATGAATCCTGAGATATTAACCACTGTGATTTAGAACCGCCACCAATATTATATACCCAACTTTTTGAAGGATTTCCACCATTGTCAATTGAACAATTACCTCCATTTAAATTGCAATAACTATCTACACCTAAAGCAAATGTATATATATAATCGCTTGGATACATTAAAGCAAATTTGCCAGACCAATTCAACTTTCTTTCATCAGAAGCATAAACAGAAGTGCTTCTTTCAAAGTTATAACATACAGTATCACTTAAATTCGAGATACTATGTCGACCACCCAAATAATAGGTAGCATCTTTTATCATATTCTGTGATTGTACACTTAATGAGGTTAAATACTCATTGTTTAGATACGTATTTAAACTAGAAGTAGACCATTCGTTATTCGATCCCCAAGCTTTAGTACTAGAAAGAAATTCATTCCTAACTATCTTGACTCTATATTCCCAGTAACCATTTCCATCTTCTACTTTAAAAACGCCTACTATTCTCCATAATTCATCATTAAATGTTACATAATTATAAGGATCATTACCTATATATCTATAATCTGTTAAAGCAGGTGTTTGTTCTGTTGACTCATGCTCAAATGTATACATTTCATGTGTATTTCCATCTGTATAATTAGTTACTGTAATAGGATTAGTTTTCTTAAGAAGATATTTAGTTGCAAGAGGTATCTCTTTACCATAATGATAATATCCATCTTCTTCAGTCTCATTTAATATATATTTACCTTCAACAGAACATTTAGTTAAGTATACAGTCCCATTAGGGTTTATATCTGATACACAATTAACATCTTTATCTAACTTTAGTAAAGTTAATAATCTATAATTAACTGGATATTTATTGTTTTCTTTGTAATAATCTTTGAGTGCTGATTCTATGTTTTTACCTAAGACATCTACATATTCTTTATCTGTAAGTATTAATTTACCATAGTGATACCATCCATCTTCTTCTTTACTATTTTTTACTGGTTTACCATTTACCTTGCATTCTGATAAGTATATTGAATTGTCTGGATTTATTCTTCTTGTTTCACATTCTATAACTGAACCTACATATTCTATTGGTAACTCATCTATTGAACTTGGGTATTTTAAATACTCTGATTGATATTCTGCCATTGCAGTTTCAACAATTCTTCCATAGTTATCTATGCTTCGCCTGTTTGCTTGTTCTTTTGCTTTTCTTATTGTATTTAGAATAAGTGGTATAACTATTAGTGTTATTAATGAAATTATTACTAATGTAGCTATTAATTCTATTAAAGTAAAAGCATTATTATTGTTATTATTTTTCATGGTACTCCTCCAATTTTATTATTAATTAAGTTATTGTTATAAAACATAATCCTTGTTTTATAGTATCTTTACTGTAATAATAGTATCATGATTTTAATAAATTATCTACTATTTTGTTGTTGAAAATATAGTTAATGTAAAAATAGGATAATTTTATAATTAGTAACAATTTGAAAAAGTTAGTTGAGTTTTACAATTTATCTTTATATACATTGTGTAAAACATATAAGTTATTTATTGATGAAATTCTAAGATATCTTTTTCCAACAAGGTAAATGTCTTATTTAAAATCACAAATTGCGACCTTAAAGATAATTCATATATTTCTTCATTTGTTACATTATCTTTCTAAAATATAATCTTTAATATTTCATCTAAATATTCTTTTATAGTAATCTCATTAATTGCAAAACATTTCCTACCTAAATCCTTAAATGATGCTCCACAGGAATACAATTTACATCTATCAATGATTATAAATCTATCATGAAATGTATCATTATTTGTAAATGTTATATTTGTATACTGACTCTCATACTTTTCTTTTAATATATCATCAATATTTTTAGTTACTATTATTATCTTTTTATCTATTATTTTTAATATATCTAATAATTCTTTTCCAGCATAATTATCTATTATAATTATTTCATCAGTTGCTTTGTTTAAGATATCAATTAATAATGAATATGCATCATATAATTCTCCTTCAAAAAATATCTTATTAATTTCTTTTTCTTTAAAATTATCAAGAGTATTTTCTAACATTAATAATCTATTTTCATGATTAATTAATATTTCATTATTATTAAGATTATTTGCAAAATACCTTCTCATTTTCACAAATGCATCTATAATTTGGATATTTACTTTAACTGCAATATCACTTTTTAAGAGTCCAGATAACATCATTATTCCTTGCTCTGTTAAGACATAAGGTAAATATTTAAAATGCTGTCCTCTTAAATTATTGTTTTTGTTTAAGGTCACAAATTGTGACCTTAAAGATAATCTATCTATCTCTTCATCTCTTAATTGAAAACAAAATTTACCTGGAAATCTATTTATATTTCTTTTTATTGTTTGATTTAATGCTTTTGTTTCCACTTGATATAATTTCGCGACATCGGAAGATAACATCACCTGTACTCCTCTTACCTCATAAATCATATCTTCTATTTTTATTTTATCTACTTCTATTATTCCATTCATCTTACATTCTCCTTCTAAAATATATATTTTTAAACAGTAACCTTACAATCAAATTTATCAAATAATTCATTTATTCTTTTTGTATTACTATCAACTTTATCTTCTAATAATAAAAATTTATATGGTCAATATGGTTTATTATAATTTATGTAATGACGCATTTTTTACAAATGTATCCATTAGTGCAAGAGAGAATTCAGCTGCTACTTTGGATTTTAATATGGTTGCTAACATATAAATTCCTTGCTCTGTAAAAACACGTGGATTAGTCCTAGATTTACTGCTTATATTTGTGGTCGCATTTTGCGACCACAAATCATTAACTTCTTTATCGCTTGTTATCCATGAAAATCTATCTGAAGATTTATCAGACTTATTTTTTATCGTTTCATTTATTCTTTTTATTTCCACTTGATAAAATTTAGCTAAATCTCTTATAGTTACTAAATGACATTATTCATTTATATCTATATGTAAATTTAAATCTTCTTCTGTTGGTAAAGATTTTAAAACATCTTTAGGTAAATATTTTGATATTTCATAAGAACTAATTCCAATTGGCTTATTAATATCTTTTAGGGCATATTGAGCAGTTATTTTGTTTTTATCCTTACAAAGAATTAATCCAATTGATGGATTATCATATTCACTTTTTAACATATCATCTAAAACCGATAAATAAAAATTCATTTTACCAGCATATTCGGGAATAAACTCTTTTACTTCAACTGCAATATAACAATGAAGTTTTAGATGATAAAATAATAAATCTAAATAATAGTCTTTCTCACCTACAGTTATTTTGTATTGATTACCTACAAAAGTGAAACCATTTCCTAATTCTAATAGAACATTCTTTATTTTTTCTAACATTGCATTTTCCAATTCTTTTTCTTTATAATTACTTCTTAAAGTTATAAAATCAAATATACATGGATCTTTAATAGTACTGTTTACCAAATCACTATCATTTGATAATAATGACTCAGGAAAATTATTAATACTATTTCCAATTCTTTGATGATATTTTGTTTTAATTTGAAAATCTAAGATGCTTCTACTCCAACCATTTGATAGCGCAGCATCAGCATATATCTTTCTAATATTTTTGTTTTTTACTTTTTGAATTAATAATAAATTGTGCCCCCAAGGTAATTTGGCAACAAGTTGTTGCCAAATCTTACCATCTTTGTATTGTGTATAAAAAAGTTTCATACTTCGTAAGTTTCTTTCAGAGAATCCCTCAATATCAGGAAATTCTATTTTTATTTGAGTGGCTACGTTTTTTATAAAACTATTTCCATATTTACTATTATCAAACATAATTTTTCCTGTTCTAAAATAGAGCATTATCAAATTACTGTTTGCTTGTAACATTGTTTTTATCTGAGTATTTCTTATATCTTTTTTTATTTTATTTACTATTATTTTAAAATCTTTTTCTAATATTTCTACCATATTATTAATTCCTTTCTTCTTATATTATTATAATCTAGTAGGTGCTAGATTCATATTTTTTAATACTATTTAAGTATTTGTCTTTATCATACTTAGAAATAATATCATCTCTTTTACTATAAGTTTTAACTGAAGCAACTAAATCTTTATATTCTTCTAAATCTTTGGTTAACTCTTCTAACATATCTTCATCAGTAATAGAAATTATTTCTACATTAGTATTCTTACCATCACATAAACATTCAACATCAACAATTCCGATAGAATCACCATCTTCAATGTGCATTGTATCAATTTTTCTAAGCACTTTAACACTTTGAACACCTTCTTTTTTAAGAATTATCTTAATAAGAAGTTCTATCCTTTCTAAGCTGCTTTCACAACCAAAACAATCCTCAAAAGAAGAATACATTAGTAGTGTTTTAAATTTCCTTTACTTAAATCATTAATAGGGGTATTTTTCATTTTGTTTCTCAACCTCCTTCATATATAATATACGACAATACTTTTATATTTCCTTTTTTTATGAACAAAAAATCTAAATCAATTAGATTTTTATAGTATATTATAAGTTAATTAAAGCATATTGATTTTTTTATCTAAGTAATTTATAATTGTTCTGGGAGGAATTCTATGAAAGTTAAAGTTGATAAAGATACTTGTATTGGTTGTGGAGCATGTCAAGCTATTTGTAATGATGTATTCGAATATGGTGACGATGGAATCATGGATGTTAAAACTGATGTTGTTCCAGAAGATTTAACAGATGATGTTATGGATGCAAAAGACGGATGTCCAGTTGATGCAATTAAAGTAGAAGAAAACTAATTCACAAATATGCGAATTAGTTTTTTTTATTTCAGTCATACTTGAATATTATTTTTGCAACATTACCTTTGACCTTTGTATCTAAGCTCTATTTCACGCTTTTTAAATGACTTTTTTAAGAGTTTATCACGTTTTTTAAAGGACTTTTTTTCTAACTCACACGTTTTTCTAAGCAATACAAAAGCAAAGATGTTAATTCTTTGCTTCGTTGTATAGTTTTTTTACTTCGTGGATTGATAACAATCTATAATCACCTGAAGATAATCCTTCTACTGTTAAAAATGATATGCGCTCTCTTTTTAATTTAATAACATTATATCCTAACGCTTTAAACATATTTTTAACTTGATGATTACGTCCTTCATGAATTGTTAACTCAACTATAGATGTATTACTCTTTTTATCTGCTTTTAATATTTTGGCTTTACTTTTAGATGTTTTTCTTCCATCTATTACTACACCATTTTCTAGTGTTTTAATACTACCTTTAGTAATTAATCCTTCTATTTTTGCAATATATATTTTATCTATATTATTTTTAGGATGTGTAAGAAGGTTTGCAAGTTCACCATCATTAGTAAGTATTATAAGCCCTGTTGTATCATAATCAAGTCTACCTACTGGATAAATTCTAGCGTTTGTATCTATTAAATCTATTACTGTTTTTCTACCTTTATCATCAGTTGTACTTGTAATAATTCCACGAGGTTTATTTAAAAGATAATATACTTTATCCTGTTTTTCACTTATTGCATTTCCTTCTACTTCTATATAATCATTACCACTTACTTTATGTCCTAAAGAAATAATTTCTCCATTAACTAAAACTTTTCCTTTTTTAATTAATTCTTCTGCTTTTCTTCTTGAACAATAACCTGAAGCTGCGATAACTTTTTGTACTCTTTCCATCTGCATCACCAAGAAGATTATACCTTAAATTATAATTAGTGTCAAAAAAGAATATTAGTTATTATAATGCTCGCAATTATACCAATTAAATCAGCACATAAACCTGCCCAAAGAGCATATCTTATTTTTTTTATTCCAACACTTCCAAAGTATAAAGTTATTACATAAAGTGTTGTATCAGTTGAACCCTGCATAACTGACGCAAGAAGCCCAACAAATGAATCTGGTCCATGGTTATCATAAATATTATTTAGTATAGCAAGAGATGCACTACCTGATATTGGTCTAATGGCAGCAAGTGGAAGTATTTCTAAAGGAATATTTAACATACTAAATATAGGTTTAAATAGTCCTAATATAAATGATAAAAAACCACTATTAATTAATATATTTACACCCAGTATCATAGCTAAGAATGTAGGAAAAAGGCTCATAATCATACCTACTGAATCTTTAGAACCTTCTAAAAATGTATCATAAACTGGTACTTTTTTTCTTATTCCATAAATTATTATAAATAATACTATTAAAGGAATTATTAAATTAGATATATATTTAATGATGATACCACTTTGTAAACAATTTATCCACAAATATTCCTCCTATTGTTGAACAAGCAGTTCCTATAACACATGCTAAAAGTATACTAGTAGGATTTGTACTATGATACATCATACGCATTGATATTATAGTTGTTGGAACTAATGTTACTCCACTAGTATTAATAATTAGAAATGTAATCATAGAACAACTTGCAGTATCTTTCTTTTTATTTAATTTCTGAAGAGAGTCCATGGCTTTAAGTCCAAATGGAGTAGCCGCACTACCTAATCCAAATACATTGGCAATAATATTGCTTGCTATATAACTTAATGATTCATGCCCTCTAGGCACATCTGGAAATAACTTGGTTAGTACTGGTGATATAAAATTAGAAAACTTATCTAATAATTTAGATTTTTCTGCAATATTCATAAGGCCCATCCAAAGAGCAAGTACAGGAAATATTTGCATAATCATATCAAGGCTAGTTTTAGAGCTTTCCATAATAGTATTATTAACTACATCAACATTATTAGTAAATATAGCATATATTATTCCACAGGCTATAAATAATGTCCAAATTATATTTACCATAGATGCCACTTCTTCTTATTTTTTGCTTTAGCTTTAACATATATTGGTTCACTATATATCAATTTATCCCCAAGATTAACTAATACACTACCTACTTCTTGTCTATCTCTTACATTTCTTATCTTTTTAATTTTATATTTGATATTAACAGATTCTTTCTCACTATCATCTAAAATGTATTTAAAAGATTTTTTTATATATAGATTATAATCTTTATAATAATTCTCATCATAGATATTAATAGTTCCTTTTTTTAATATTGTATAACTTTTATAATTGTCAAATCCATAATCAAATAAATCCATATGATCTTTAAAATCATTACCATCATTAAGCGTTACTGCAACTAGATTTGTATTATCTTTAGATGCAGTTGTAACTAGTGTTCTTTTAGCAATCTTAGTATATCCTGTTTTACCACCTGTTGTATATTTATATAATCTAAGTAATTTATGTTTATTATACCATATATAAGTATTTTTATTTGTTTCTAATTTATACTCTTTAGTTTTAACTATATCTTTATAATCTTTTAGTTTCATTGCATAACTAGTTAATATCGCCATATCATAAGCAGTTGAATAATTTCCTTTATCTTCATCTAGTCCACTAGGATTATTAAATTTAGTGTTCTTCATACCAATTTCTTTAGCTTTATGATTCATCATAGTAACAAAGTTATCAACATCTCCTCCTACAAAGTCGGCAATGGCAAGAGCTGCATCATTCCCACTTCTAAGCATTAGTCCATATACTAAATCTCTTAACTTCATTTTTTCACCTATTTTAATATACACTGCAGAACCATATGCTTTATTAATAGAGCTATTTATTTTAACCTCTTTATCTAGCTTACCTGACTCGACTGCTAGTACTGCCGTCATTATCTTAGATATACTTGCAACAGACCTTACTTCATGAATATTCTTAGAATATATTATTCTATTATTATCTGTATCCATTAGTATTGCAGAAGTTGCAGAAGAACTTATACCTTTTATGATAAAGGGAATAAATAGAATAATTATTAGTATTACTTTTTTCATATTTCACCTATAAAATTGTATGAAAAAAAGGTACTTATTATGCCTTATAATAATTAATTAATACCTCACTTATATTTTTAGCAATCTTTTCATGGTACCATTTTTGCCTTAATAAATATCTATCGTTAGAATTAGATAGAAATCCTATTTCAATTAATACTCCTGGTATAGTTATTTTTCTATTTAAAAGCATAGTTTTTATTTCTTTAACTTCTCTTTTCGTATTAAGATTTTTCTTAAAATGTTCTTGAAATAAATTTGCTATCTCAATATTTTTATCATTTACATCATCATAGAATACTTGAGCTCCATGCCATGTAGTAGATGTTACTGAGTTTAAGTGTATTGATATATACATATCAGCATTTGATTCATTAATTATTTTAGCTCTATTATTTAAATCACTTCTTTTTCTTGCTCCCGTTCGCATGTAACTTAAATCATAGTCACCATATCTTGTCATATAAACAACTGCCCCTAGACTTTCTAATTTTTCTTTTATTGCAAAACATATATCTAGATTTATGTTTTTTTCATATATATCTTTATAAATAGAACCTGGATCCAAACCACCGTGCCCAGGATCAATATAAAAAGTATGCCCAAATAAAGGAAGAGAAGTTGCTTTTATTTTATATAATCCACCTAATAATACTAAAAAAATAAACATAATAAAAACATATAGTTTGTTAGGCTTGTTTTTATATATAATCATACAATCACCCATTTAACTATATGTCTTTTATCTTAATCTTTGATAATTTTGTTCATTATAGTATTGTTGATTTTGTTCTATTTTCATTTCTTCCAATTCTTTATTAGGGCTAGCAAGTGAATCATCAATCGTACCATCTTGTATCGCTTGATACATTTCTCTTTCTTGATTAATATTATCTGATGACTGATCAACCTGATATGAATATTGCTTATTCTGTTCAATTACTTTTTGGGCTTCAAGCCTTTCTGATACTGTGTGAGCAATAAATGAACCAGCAACAATTGTAAAACCTAATATTGTACATAGAACTATTTTACCCTTTTTAGTTTTTAATGCCTTTCTTATACTTGGTTTATACATTGTTCCTTTTATAGTTTTTAAATTTGGTTTATATGTTTGATTCAATGTATCATTAGTCTGAAAATTGCTTATATTCATAATATTATTATTAGTTACCTTTGCATTTGTTGATATATTCTTTAAAATATTAATTACCATGTCATACATTTTCTTATTTCTTCTTTGATAATCAATATCTTTTGAAAGAGAAATTTTTATTACAGAATTCATTTGTTCAGACGATAGTCTATATACTGTATTATTAGGATTATTAATAATTTCAAAAACTTTAAATTTAGAATTATTTAAAGTTGCAACCAAACGATACATATCAACTATTTTACCGTCATAGTTTTTAAATAAAGGAAATAGAGCTGTATTACTAAGTTGATTAATATTTATAGCATTACATCTTCCTTCAAATTTTATTTCATATTCTTTCATATAATCACTACCTTTACTATATCTAATCTACTATGAATTTCTCTAAAAGTCAATATAAAAATGTCAACGTTGACACTTTCATTTAAAAATATTAAAGGGATATCTACTAGGCAAAGGCAAAGAATATGTTACTTTTTCTTTAGTTATAGGATGATTAAAAGATAAACTTTGAGCGAACAACGCAATTTGAGAATTCTTCTTACAATTCTTATTATATCTATGATCACCATATAATGGATATCCTCTTGATGAAAACTGAACTCTAATTTGATGAGAACGACCAGTTTTTAGATTGATTTTTACTAGCGATAGACTATCTTTGTAATCAATTCTTTCAAAATATAGTTCTGCATCTTTACCATTATTATCCACCTTTACAGTATTTATACATTCATCTTTTAATAATTTATCCTTCAATAATCCGTTTTCAAATATATTACCTTCGACCACAGCATAATATACTTTTTTAAATCCTCCATTTCTTATTTGCTCACTTAACCTTGATGCACATTTACTAGTTTTAGCAAACACCATCACTCCACCTACAGGTCTATCTAATCTATGTACTAATCCTAAATACGCATCTCCTGGTTTGTTATACATCTTTTTTAAATAATTTTTTAATAAAGTTAATAAATCAGTATCCTTACTTGAATCTGATTGAACTGGAATATTTATCGGTTTTTCTACTACTAATAAATGATTATCTTCATATATTATTTTAATCATTTGATTGATACCTACCATATATACCACATGGTAAAACTAAATTATTAGTAGTTATAGGAAGCCCTATATCACCAGAATCAACAGTACCATTTGGATACTTCTTTAAAACAGTTGTCTTAAGTATATTTTCTAATACAACACCTGATACACCTGTTGTATATGAATTTATTAAGAAAAACAATGGATTATCAGATAATATATCCATACATGCTTCAATTAACTTATATATATTATCTTCAAACTTCCAAACCTCTTTATTAGGTCCCCTTCCATAACTAGGTGGATCCATTACTATCGCATCATATTTATTACCTCGACGTGCTTCTCTTTTTACAAACTTTAGACAATCATCTACTATAAATCTAATAGAATTATTCTCTAAATGAGATATTTTCATATTTTCTTTAGCCCATTCAGTCATACCTTTTGAAGCATCTACTTGTACAACATCAGCTCCTGCTTTTGAACAAGCCATAGTTGCCCCACCAGTATAGGAAAACAAATTAAGAACCTTTATTTTTCTATTACTATTTTTTATTTTATCCATCATAAAATCCCAATTAACGGCCTGTTCTGGAAATAACCCAGTATGTTTAAAACCAGTTGGACTTACTTTAAAAGTTAATCCTTTATAATCAACAGTCCAAAAATTATCTAATTTAGAAAAAAATTCCCAATTGCCACCACCTGATTTACTACGGTGATAAAATCCATCAATCTTATTCCATTTAGAATCTACATCGGTATACCACATTGCTTGTGGATCAGGACGTCTAAGTATAACATTACCCCAACGTTCTATTTTTTCTCCATTACCTGCATCAATGCATTCATAATCCTTCCATTCATCACTTATTCTCAAAACAATCACTTCCTAATTTCTAATATATTATCACATATAAAATTATCACAATAATTATTATATTTTTTTATTTGACTTTCTTTTTTTATTGTCCAACCAATAATAGGTTTAGTCTTTCTTACTTTTTTTATTTGTTTATTTGGTAATCCCTTGATATTATAACATATAAAGTCCGGATTAGTAAATTTATTAAATAGCATGTACTTATATATACCGTTAACTATAGAATTATAGTTATATGTATTCGTAAGTAATTGTCCTCTTATATAATTAGGTCTATTCTTTTTAAACCAATATATAATAAAAGGACTAAAACTCTGTATAGCAAAATAACCATTATAACCATCTAATAGTTTAACTACCTCTTTTTCTATTTTATTACCTTTAGTGTAAGGTTTAATTTCAATCAATAATGGAACTTTTCCTGAAACTAGTTTTAAAACCTCTTCTAAAGTGACAAGTTCTTGACAAACACTTTTTAATTTTAGATAACTATGGTTACTTATAATATAACTTTTACCATCAACCTTTATAAAACTATCATGACATAGTATCACTATATTATCTTTTGTTAAAGTAATATCAAATTCAACAGGATAATTCTTCATAATAGCCATATCAATTGCAACTAAACTATTTCCTTTAATATATTTATTATGTATTCCTCTATGAGCGATTAACTTATTTAATAATGGTTTTAAATCTTTCATACATTTCACTATTATATTTTATGTTTATTAGCAAATAAGATGTGCAAAAAAAGTCCGTAAACACGAACTTTCTAAATACTTTAAATAAGTAAAATTATCTCTTACTAAATTGTGGAGCACGACGTGCAGCTTTTAATCCAGGTTTCTTACGTTCTTTACTTCTTGGATCTCTAGTAACAAAACCAGCTCTTTTTAAGATTTTTCTATAACTGTCATCATTATCTTCATTAGCTTCATCATAAGCAAGTAAACAACGAGTAATACCTAATCTAATTGCACCAGTTTGACCACTAGCACCTCCACCGTTTACTTTAACTTCGATATCAAATGTCTTTTCGTTATTTGTTGCAGCTAAAGGTTGCATTAAATCCATTACATAAGTTTCATGTGGCATGAATTCTCTTACATCTCTACCATTAATTGTAATTTTTCCTTTACCTGCAGTCATTTTAACTTGTGCAACTGCAGATTTTCTTCTACCTGTAGCAGTAAATACTTTTGCCATATATCCTCCTTATTTAACTTCCATTACAGATGGCTTTTGTGCCATATGTGGATGACTTTCCTCTGCATAAACAAATAATTTTTTTGACATTTGACGACCTAATCTATTATGAGGAAGCATACCTTTAATAGCTCTTTCAACCATTTCTACTGGATATTTTTCTTTCATTTCACGAGCAGTTCTTTCTCTTAAACCACCAGTATATCCACTATGGTTATAATAAATTTTCTTATTTAACTTATCACCAGTTAAATTAACTTTTGAAGCATTAATAACAATTACAAAATCTCCACAATCAACATGTGGTGTATAAGTTGGTTTATGTTTTCCACGAAGTACAGTTGCAACTTTAGTAGCTAAACGTCCTAAAGATATACCTTCTGCATCAATAACATACCAATTACGCACTACATCTTCTTTTCTTTGCATAAATGTATTTTTCATATTTTTTTCCTTTCTCCTTAATTTTAATAAGTCTTCCCACAACTTATTAAATTGGGAATTAAATGTACCAATTAAGATAATACTAA
>JAEEGL011546522.1_pt1 | contig 23992 bp, 20 predicted proteins | sample 9134231 | NCBI WGS metagenome assembly JAEEGL01 (sample SAMN16246548, study PRJNA631951) | gut metagenome | biome: gut microbiome; feature: rumen; material: fiber-attached | host: Bos | place: Iran: Karaj | collected 2018-10
CAGGGAGCGGTTCGCCCTCGCGTATATAGGGAATGTCGTCGGCGCCAAAACGCGCAAAAGAAATGCCCAGGCCCTGGCCCTCGGAAAGCGGGATAACCGCAGACGCAAAATCGTAGCGGGTATCCTCGTAGTATGCGGTATGCGAGAACGACGCCCAGAAGTAGCGCACCGAAGACAGCTGGTGCGGGTTCGAGACAAGCCCGAGGTAATCGCCGTCGACCGCCATCGTAGCAGAACCGAGGGCTGCAGACCGCGCTCCGGGTTCCATGTTCATGGTCTCGTTCGCGCCCGCCACACGGTCGGCGGCAAGGGATGCGCCCACAAACAGCAGGGAGGCCGCCAGAGCGACCACCGCCCGACGGCACGCAGAAGCGACCGCCGCCCGGATGCGGCAGTCCTCAAGAGCACGTGTATCTAAAATGCGCGCGAGACTCATACCTTGTCCATAAAATAGATTTTTCGCCGGAGCAAGACCAACCGAAAGCCCCCTTATTATGGTCATTTGTTTATTAAATTATGCGACATGAACCTTCCGGAACACATAGAGCAGTTCTTGCAGTACATCGCGGAGAGACGGCGCTTTTCGCCCCGCACGGTGGATACCTACAAGAAGTCGCTCGTGAAGTTCCTCGAGCACCTGGGCGGCACGCCCATACCCGCGGGCAAAGCGGGCGTTGAGAATGCTCCAGGAATTGCGGGCATCGAGAATGCGCGGGGAATCGCGGGCATCGAGAATGCGCCGGAACTTTCCGCATTTTCCGAGATGAACGTGAAGGGTTTCGTGTGGGACCTGAAGATGAAGCAGAAGCTGGCCCCCACGAGCATCTGCGAGCACCTCGCCGCATTAAAGAGTTTCGGCAAGTACCTAGTCCGCTCGAAAGTGCTGGAAACAAACCCCGCCGAAGCAGTCCCCATGCCCAAGCGCCCCAAGAGGCTCGTGAACGTGCTCGGGCAGAAGGACCTTGCCGAAGAGAAGTTCCCGGAACTGCCGCCGGATGCCAAGCTCCCGCAGGTGCGCGCCCGCATCCTGCTCGAACTCATCTACGGTTCAGGCCTGCGTATTTCGGAATGCCAGAGCCTCACGTGGGACCGCATAGATACAAGTGCGAAACTCGTGCGCGTGCTCGGCAAGGGCAACAAGGAGCGCATCGTGCCGCTCACCGAAAGTTTCATCGACCGCATCGCGAACTTCAAGCAGATGGAAGCGGAAGCGGGCCACCTCCCCACCGCAACGGGATATGTATTCCTCAGCGAAGACGGCAAGCCGTTCGGGCTACGCACGCTCCGGAACGACATCCACGACCTTCTGCGCGAAATTGGCTGGGAGGGGAAAGCGAGCCCGCACGTATTGCGCCACAGTTTTGCCACGCACCTGCTCGAGAACGGTGCCGAAATCATGAGCGTAAAGGAGATGCTCGGGCATTCGAACATCTCCACCACTCAAGTCTATACGCATGTAAATGCAGAACGCCTGCGCGCAGCCTTCAAGAAGACGCACCCGCGTGCTTAGAAGAAGCTTCCCTTGATGCCTACAGCGATGGTCCACTGCTGCAGGATATCGCCCCAGTCGGGAGCGTTCCATTCGCGCATCGGAGATTCATCGTACTCGTCGCTCGGGTCAGCCGCATTCGCCTTGTCGTGTATGGGCACGGAGAGTGCGAGGAACACCGGGAAATCCGCATTCGAGAACTCGATACCGTAGGCAAGCGCCACGGACCACGCCTGATGATCGGGGTCGGGGCGCGGGTCGTACGTACCCGCCTTCTCGGAACTAATCCAGGCAACGCCCAGAGGCACGGAGAAGTTCAGGCCAAAGCTCTGCACTATGCCCGGACGGCCGCGATAGCCATAGGCAACAGACGCGCTCACGGAAGGCGGAGTGAAGGCACCCAGGTCGTTTTCACCATACGGCTTGAAGCGGTATTCAAAGCGGTCGCCATCGTGCTCAATCTTTTCCCAGTAACTGTCATTGAACTCGTTCTCGCCCGAAATCAAATGCATCGCGAACGGATGCGTGTAACTCAAACTGTAGAGCCAGATTCCCTTGTCGGTATCGCGGCTGTAGTCCCAACCGAGCGTAAGCGAATACAGGCCCGAGCCCTTCTGGAAACTTGCAGGCAGGATTTCTTCGGAAGCATCGGTACCGCGCTTGATATCGTACTGGCCGGTAGGAATCGTAAGCGATGCGGAAAGCGATGCCGCTCCCCCGCTGCCAATGGTCTTGCTAAAGTCAAAAGAAATATCGCCGAGCCCGCCGGTACTGCGGTCGGTCGGAGCCTGGTTACTGCGGTACTGGACTTCACCCTGGTGCGAAACAAACGGTATGGACACGCCGAGTTTCGTGGACCATGTAGGCTTGATGGAAAAATGCGGGGTGAGCGTGAGGCCCGAGAAATTCTGGCCGACGCTGTACTTGGTAAACACTTCCGTTTCCAGGTAGCCGCCCGAAACGCCCTGGCCGATCCACTTGATGCCATCGCTCGCACCACCACCAGAACCGCCGGCACCGCACCCGCCGATAGATTCCCAGGGGGTAGCGGGTTCAACAGGAGCGTTGTATGCGGCGAGGAACGCGCAGGTAGCGACAGCCGCGAGAGATGCGACCGCACCGATTTTTTTGCCAGACTTGAGTAAGGAATTCTTCATTGTGCACCTCACGGAAGTTCCAGCAAGTAGCCGTAGTTTGTACCGGTGGCAAGGAACCTGCCATCGGGAGAACGCCCGCCAATCATGGGAATGGAGGCAATTTCACGTACATCGCCGACCCATTCCACAGCAAGGTCGCTCGGGGCTCCTGCCGTCAGGCGGACTTCACGCATCACCGTGCGACCCACGGAACCGTCCTGCACGGATTCCTGTGCAAGGTCGTTCTTGTTGAGCATCTGCGAGCCCTGCGGGAATTCCGTCCACACGACAAAGAGTCTGCCTTCGAACGAGAACCAGTGCGGTTGCGCGGGTTCCGAAAGCGAGTTCTGCCCGCGTTCGATTTTTACCGGCGAAGAGTTCGCGGAAAGTTCCTGGATGTAGGCTTCCCACGTCGTCGGATTCTCAAGCACGTTATACACGACAAACTTGCCATCGGGCGAAATCATCGGGGCATCGATGCTCCAGCCAGACTTACCGGAAGGCCTTGCAAGCGTCTTCGCCTTGTTGTGCCCGCCATCCGCAAAATCGACAAACACGATCTTGTCGTCGCCGTTCACGTAGGTCAGGCGCACCTTATTCGTGCCAAAGAAGCCTTCCACCGTAGAATCCGCGGCATCCTCATCAACGGAGGCGTCCGGCGAAACCCACAGGTGCGGGGACGCCGTCTCGATAATATCCTTGTCGTAGAACCAGAACCGCTTGCTATCCGACATGCGCACGGCGAAAATCCCGTAGTCCAGATTCTCGCAGGCCTTCTTCCCGTCCAAGTCGTAGGCACGAAGCGCCACAGCGTAGTCGGCATGCGTACTCCATTCCGGGTCCTGGAACTGGCATTCGCCCGCAGACGTATCGCGCATCATGTACCAGAGCACCTTGCCCGAGGTATCGGAAATAGTCAGGCGATCGTGCTGAATCACCCCGCTTGTCGTAAAGCCAGAATCCGGCGGAGTCACCTTGAGCGTACCGCCAAAGTTCAGCCAGAGCATCGCAGCAGGATAGTTCGCCGTATCCTGGGATACGGAAGGGTTGCAAATCTGCTTCTGCGTGTTCACCGGGAAGACCGTCCCGATATCGGACTTGCCACTGGACGCAGACTCGACCGATTCAGCCTCGAAGGGCTCCGGTGAGTAGCATGCCGCAAGCAGCAGTGCAGGGAAGAGTAATTCAAATAATCTTTTCATTGACATGCAACCAATTACAGTTCCACTTTTACTTTTTCGCGCATGGCCATGACCTGCGCCTTGGCCTCTTCCACCGTGTCGCGGCGGGCAAGCAACACGCCCAGGCGGCGGTGGCCCTTGAGTTCGGGCTTGCCGAACAGGCGAAGTGCAGTGTCAGGTTCTGCAAGCACTTCTTCGAGGCCACCGAACTTCACATGATCGGAATTGCCGTCCACGACGATTGCCTTCGAGGCGCTCGGGCCGTGGAAAGCGATGTTCGGGATAGGCAGGCCCAAGATAGCGCGGGCATGCAGCGCAAATTCAGAAAGGTCCTGGCTGATGAGCGTCACCATGCCAGTATCGTGCGGGCGCGGAGAAACTTCGCTGAAGAGTACCTGGTCCTTGCATACGAACAGTTCCACACCAAAAATGCCGCGGCCACCGAGAGCGTCGGTAATCTTTTTCGCGATGTCCTTCGCCTGTTCCAGGAGTTCCGGCTTCATCGGCTGGGGCTGCCAGGATTCCTGGTAGTCGCCACCCACCTGATGGTGACCCACGGGTTCGAGGAAGCTGGTGCCGCCCACATGGCGCACCGTGAGCAAAGTAATCTCGTAATCGAACGGCACGAAACCTTCGACAATCACGCGGCTGGCATGGCCGGTACGGCCCTCGTGCTGGGAAATGTCCCACGACTTCTGGATGTCGGCCTCCGTCTTGATGACGCTCTGGCCGTGACCCGAAGAACTCATCACCGGCTTCACCACGCAGGGGATGCCGATTTCCTTGACAGCCTTCTGGAAATCCTCAAAATTGTCGGCAAAGCGGTACGGGCTCGTCTTGAGGCCCAGTTCCTCAGCGGCAAGGCGGCGGATGCCCTCGCGGTTCATCGTGAGCTTGGTGGCCTTCGCGGTCGGGATGACGTTGAAGCCTTCCTTCTCGAGTTCCACGAGCGTGTCGGTCGCAATCGCCTCGACTTCCGGGACGATGTAGTCGGGCTTCTCCAGTTCAATCACGCGGCGCAGTTCGGCACCGTCGAGCATGTTGATGACGTGGCTCCTGTGGGCCACCTGCATGCCGGGCGCATTGGCATAACGGTCCACGGCGATAACCTCAACGCCGAGACGCATCATCTCGATGATGACTTCCTTGCCGAGCTCGCCGGCTCCGCAAAACAGCACCTTCGTGGCGCTAGAACTTAGAGGTGTACCGATTTCTGCCATAAAAAACTCCTTGGTTTGCCATAAATATAAGAATAGACGAGAAAGAAGAGGGCCATGACGTCGAGACCTACGGGATGACTTTTGACAAGAGAGTGTCTTAAGGACATGCTTGGCCCCTTAATAATAGCTGCGTACCGCCATGATATTGAAATTGCCAACGGTACCGCCTGCAGCCTGGATCTTGAAACGGACCGCACCAAGGGACTTTGCTATTTCGTCGCCAGTGATTTTCGCCTTACCCCAGCCGGCCTGTTTAAATTGAGCCCAGCTCTTGCAAACCTCGTCGCCCGTTTCAGACTTCGAGAGAGTAACAAATGGGATATCATATCCCAAAAGGGCACCATCCATCTCATCTCCCATGCTGAGTTCCAGTACCGCATTGACATCGACCGTGTAAGTAATGCAGATACCGCCCCAGGCAGAGACATCGGCGACATCGATCGAAGAACCATCGGCATCCGCTTCGCCTGCGACATTGAAGGCCACGCCGACAAACGGTTTATAAACCAAAGTTCCGGCATCAAGGATGAACTTACCACAGACACCCCCGCATTCGTCAATGACCGGGTCTAAGGCATATTCGTAATAATCGTTACCGAGAGCAACAGGCCATTCTATTCGAGAGTTTCCTCCATCCATGGAGTCATCAAAGGTATACCAATAGCCGGCCGTCTCCGTGCCGTTGTCGGCGCCCGTATTCACATAATACTCCCCTATATAGCCCTCCCAAGTCATGAATCCACTATGGTATGTCGGCGGGGTGATTATTGGGGTATAGGAGGAACTGGATATGTTCGGAATGCTTACGGAAGAGCTGGATATTCCTGGGAAAAATACAGAAGAACTAGACAGTCCCGGCATAATCAAAACCGAAGACGACGAACGCGAGATTGCCGCCAAAATAGAATCCATCATATGCAGGGTCAACGTATCCGGATCCAGGACACCTGCCGAAGACGACGAACTATTAACCATGACATCCGGGCCTTCCCTACGTATCACCCATTTCCCGTCATAGCAGGCATAGAAGGATTTTTCGTCTTTCACGTAAGCGTCCATACCTTCCCGCTTTGCCGAGCAGACCAAAAGTTCATCGTACGAAGATACAATAAGCATGTCTTCGATTTCCGAGGACATTGCATTCTGGGAAGACGAAGACTTCTTGGACAAAGAAGACCCTTCGTCATCGCCGACATCATCCGTTTTCGAAACGGCGTTTTTCGATTCCGATCCGCCTATGGGGTTGAATTCCGTCTCGGCAGTGCAACCTGCGAGAATAACCGCCAAAGTAAGCGGGAAAAAGATTTTTCTCAAAGCCATATGGAACCCCTTTTTAACTTGTCTAAATCAATATATATTTATTTACAACAAAAAACGACCCCGATTCACCTCAGGGCCATTTATTGCAGCATTAAAAGACGCTATTTCAGGTTCTTTTGATTAATAGTAACTGCTGATGTTTAGAATATTGAAGATTCCAGTAGTTCCGTCTGCCGCCTGGATCTTAAACTTCACAACAGCGAGGGTTGTTGCTGCTTCGTCACCAGTAATCTTCCCCCTACCCCAGCCACCTTGCTTAAACTCAGACCAAAGCTTGCAAACTTGGTTACCTGCAGACGACTTCTGGAGAGTAACGAACGGATTGTCGTAACTTATAGTGGCATCTTTATCATCACCAAGACCTATTTCGAGAGTTGCGGCCACATCGGCTATGTAGGTAATGCAGATGCCACCCCAAACAGAAGCATCCACCGTGGTAGCAGGGCCACCTGAGTAGGTTTCACTACCGGCGACAAGGAAGCCAACACCGACATACGGCTTGTAATCCAGAGTACCGGCGTCAAGAACAAATGTGCCGCAGACACCGTCACACTCATCAATAACCGGATCTATGGCGTCAGCGGAATAATCATTACCGAGCGAAACAGGCCACTCTATGGTAGACCTGCCTCCGTCGGCATCATCGGCAAAGGAATACCAGTAGCCAGAAGTTTCTGTACCGTTGTCAAACCCCGTTTCTACACGGTATTCATGATCGGCTCCATTCCAACACATGTAATGTCCAGATGTGCATGATGGTGTCGGCGGAATGACTACCATAAAGGAGCTAGAAGATGTCGCAACAGAGGAGCTGGACATACCCGGCATGACAAAGGAAGAACTGGACATGCCCGGCATGACAAAGGAAGAGGAAGAATTAAACAATCCTGCTAGGATGGAATCCATCACTTGCTGTGACGTCGTATCCGGATAGATTACCTCGGGAACCGAGTTTTCTCCTCGCCAATTTTTTCCGTCACAGAGGTAAGTCGCCTTTTCTTTTTTCACGAAGGCGACGACACCCTCGCGCTTGGCGGAGCAAACTATAAGGTCATCATAAGTGTCAACAACAATTACATCATCGGTTTCCAAAGATTCCGACGACGAGGATTTTTCTGAAGAAGAAGACTTTTCTGAAGACGAGGATTTTTCCGAAAACGAAGACTTCTTGGATGACGAGGAAACGGAATCATCGTCATCGAATTTCGAAACCGAATCTTTCGAGTCCGAGTCCCCCGATTTCGTGGGGACGAATGCTGATTCGGAACCGCAAGCCGCGAGAAGTGCGGTCACGGCAAGGGACAAAGCGGATTTCTTCAAAGTCATCCTACACCTCTTTGAAAACTTTTCTTAATATATACTTATTTCCTTGGATTGACCAGCCCCCGGCCACCTGGCAAAGCCAGCATGGTGACAGAAATCACAAAAACGCTAGAATTTCATGTCGACAGGGTTAAAGTTGAACTTGACGCCAGATCGAATCCAGCCGTCAATCCCGTCGTCGCCGCGGACGTGGCCGAGATTTTCGTAAATGCGGGCACCACCGCCCAGGTAGAAACCGAACCAATAGGTCATCTGCATCTTGTAGAGCACGTCCAGCAGGTACTGCGCCTCTTCAACACCCGAAGGGGACTTGTCTCCACCCTCGAGCGCGACGTTATAATCCGTGTACATTTCCTTGTCGCCCTGACGCAGCCAGGCAAGCGTTACAGAAAGCGAATGTACCCTGTTGCTCCAGCCGAAATCGAACCACATATCAAGGGCATCGGCTCCACGGCGATACCCGATAGGATAATCCACGAAGTAAGCATCAGCGTAATTCGGGTCGTCCTGTTCGCGGTAGTTGCTGCGATAATTTCGGCGGCTCGTGTACTTGAGCAGAGGCAACTTGCTATTGTTTGCCACGGGGTCAGTGCGCACCACATCCAGACGCCACGAGAATTTTCCGTACCTGGCGGTCTGCAATTCGTGATAATAGCCCACCAGGTAGTTGATAACGGAGCGGCTCGTGCCCTTGTCGTCGTCTTCGCCGACCGGGCTATTGATGTCTTCCATGTTCACCTGGGTATAGAACCGGGCCCCGTTAGAAGTCTTGTAGCCAAATTCGGCAGACGTCGCCGCCGACGTGTAGCCGGTCGCGTAGTTGTCGTGCCAATAAATAAAGGGACTCATCGAGCGGAACTCGGGAGCCTTGCCGCCAATCATGCTCTGTTCGGCCACATAAACCCAGAACTTGTCCGTTTCGACACCGAAGCGGTGGAACATGAACGTCTTGATGTTGTCGGTATAGGTACGGTTGCGCTGGTTCGCCACCTGGTTCGAAGACGGCGTACATTTTTGAGCGTAGGCCTCCGTGCCTTCGGGCGGGCATCCCGTATCGGGATCCACGTCATCACCGTACAGCCAGGCGTTCAGGGAGCTGAACAAGAAATCGTAGCGGAAGATTCCGGGAGTAAACTTCCAGTGCACGCCGTCATGGTACGGGGCCCCCCCTACCAAGATGTCGTTTTTCGAAACCATCAGGTCGTCTACCGCGAAGCGACCGAACTGGACAAAGCCAACCGGGTTTATCCATTTGGCATAGGCATTGTTCGGGACATTGATGTCGAGCTCGCTCGGGTCGTACGTAAAGTTGCTGTGCAAGTCGTCCTGGTACCAGGCCTCAATATCGCGGCGAAGCGGGGCTTCCAGGAGCACGTGAAAACTCTTGTAACCGGCGCGGAAACTGAGCGTAAAGAACGGATCCAGATAGTCTTCGTAGCTGCGGGCGTTTTCGAGCGGAATCTGCAGGCCGCGCCAGTTGGAACCAAACCAGTCCGCCGTATCGACCGCGAAAGTCGGGTCCGTGGGACCGCCGTTCAAACCGAAGTTGAAGTCGGTGCCAATTTGAAAATAGCCGTCCTCGGCCAGCGCCACGCCAGCCATCAAGAACAAGCAAACAACCAAATGCTGCAACTTCAAGAGCATGCTGGTAATATAACAAAAAGAGTGGCTTGGCAGGAGCGAGCGATATAAGAAAGGCTGCCCGGGCAGGGAGACCCAGGCAGCCCCTTGTGTTGTGGTAGGCACGCTCACGCGTACCCGTGTGTGTGTTTATCTTCTTGACAGAAGCTCTACTACAAAGACGTTTCCATCAGCAACGGGACAAAAACCGTCACCGACTAAAACGAGTCTCCGCCCATGCGGAGGAATGCCGGCAGGTCGTAGTCCACACCGTTCGTCTTGAGAGAATCCTCAGGATACTTCAAGTTGCGCGGCTGCGGAGCCGGGGCCGACTGCACGGCAGGCTGTTCAATGGCGGCCTGCTGGCGGGTGTAAGCCGGAGTCGAGGCGTAGTTGCCGTTGGAAAGAAGGTCGGCGTCGGCAACTTCGGGCATTTCCTGGGTTTCAGGCAATGTGGCCGTAGCGGTCGTCACCAGTTCTTCTTCGCAGGTCTGCGACTGGGCGTTAAAATTAACGGAACCAAATGCGGTCGTGGGGGCCGAATTGGCAGAAATCACCGGCATCGGGATGGTTCCGTGAGCCAAGGCTTCAAAATTGAAAGCCGTCGGACGCGGAGTCGCGGCAACCGGCTGCGGTGCGACCTGCTGCGGGGCGGGAGCCACTTCCTGCGCGGCGGCCTGAGCCTGGACGGCCTGCGGAGCACCGAGTGAAGTTGCCAAATCAGCGGGCTTCGACGGCTGCGGCATGGAGGTCGACGTGAAGGAGCCTGCAGCAAACATCGGGGCAGCCGCTTCCTGCTTCAGCGTGGAGCCGCCGCAACCCGTCGCAATGATGGTGATGCAGACCTTGTCGCCCAATTCAGGCAGCATGATATCGCCCATAATGATGTTCGGGTCGTTCTTGTCGCTCACAGCGTCGCGGATGTGTTCCATCGCTTCGCAATATTCGACCATGGAGAAGTTCTCGCCATGGGAAACGTTCACGAGCACGCCAGTAGCACCGTCCACGTTGATGTCTTCAAGGAGCGGCGAAGAGAGAGCCAAGTCCGTGGCCCTGATACCGCGATTTTCGCCTTCGGCAATGCCTGTACCCATCAGGGCGCTGCCGCCGTTGGTCATCACCGTCTTGATGTCGGCAAAATCCACGTGAATAAGACCGTGACGGAACATAATGTCGCAAATGCTGCGCACAGCGTTACCGAGAATTTCGTCGGTCAGCCTAAAAGCGCTATCGAGAGTCATGTTCTTGTCGGTGCTCTGCACCACGCCCATCAGCTTTTCGTTGTCCACCACAATCATGGTATCAACGGCAGAACGCAGATTCTGGATGCCTTCAGAGGCGAGAGAGCCACGGCGCTTGCCTTCGAACTTGAACGGCTTGGTCACCACAGCCACAGTCAAGATGCCCAATTCACGAGCAACCTTGCCTACGACCGGTGCAGCACCAGTACCCGTTCCACCGCCCATGCCGGCAGTGATGAAGACCATGTCGGCGCCAACCATGGCTTCCTTCAGTTCTTCAATGTTCTCTTCGGCGGCCTTGCAGCCGACTTCCGGCTTCATGCCGGCACCAAGCGACTTCGTCGTCTTTTGACCAATGGCAATCTTGTGATCGGCAAGACTCAGTTCCAGAGCCTTGGCATCCGTATTCACGGCGTAGTATTCCACGCCTTCAATTTCCATTTTGACCATGCGGTTCACAGTGTTGCCACCGGCACCGCCGACGCCAAAGACTTTGACCTTGGCATTGTTGAGGGTTGAGTCATCCATCACGATGTGTGATGTACCGTTGTTGTTTTCGAATTCACTCATAGTGTATCTCCCTGATATGATTGTGAGTGGTTTGTTGTTAGAAATAAGTTTGAACAAAATCCTTGAATCGTTGAAAACCTTTTTTCACCGAAACAGCGATTTGTTTGCCCGTATCGCGCTTCTTGTTGCTACGCTGCTGGCGGGCGGCATAGTGCAAGAGGCCAATACCTGTGGCGTAAGAGGGGTTGCGGAAAGCTTCCTGGATACCGCTTGTGCCCTTGGAGTGGCCAATGCGCACAGGCTTTCCAAAAACCTTGTCTGCCAATTCGTCGATTCCTTCCAAGGCGCAGCATCCGCCCGTAAGCACAATGCCTCCGTTGATCAAAGCGTCCATTTTGTGCTTCTTGAGATCGGCCGCCAACAACTTGAAAATTTCTTCCACGCGGGCAGTAATCACACGAGCCAAGAGCTTGCGGGAGCACTGCACTTCGCCGCGGTCGCCAACGCCAGGCACCGGGAAGGTCTCGTCTTCAATCAAGTTGCTGATTTTGCAGGTCCCGTACTTCTTCTTGATTTCTTCGGCTTTTGAAAGCGATATAGGCACCTTGAGGCACTTGCTGATGTCGCTCGTGATGGTGTTGCCCGCAAGGTCCAGCGAAGCCGTGTAGCGGACGGACTCGCCCACAAAAACGGCCACGTCGGCAGAGCCTGCGCCGAAATCGATCAAGGCGACCCCCAGTTCCTTTTCGTCGTCGGTCAGTACCGCATGCGCTGCGGCAAGAGGTTCAAGAACAAAATCCATTACGTGGAGCCCGGCGCTGCGGACGCACTTGTCCAAATTCTGGATGGCATTGGGTCGAGAGGTGACGACCTGGACATCCACGCCCAAACGGCGTCCGTTCATTCCCTTGGGGTTCTTAATGCCCGGTTGGTCATCGAGCGTATATTCCCCAGGGAACACATGGATAATTTGACCAGCCGATTCCGGAATGGTGCTCGCCTGGTTCTTGACATTTTCGATATCCTGGCTACGGACTTCCCCAGTGGGGAGCGTAATGAGTCCCTTGTAGTTAAATGAGGACACATGCTTGCCCGCGATGCCCACATAAACGTCGTGGACATCCACCGACGCAAGGGACTCCAGCTGGCGAGCCGCCTTTTGCAGGTTCTCCACCACCGAATCCATTTCGTCGGCATTGGTGAGCGGCAGGTCGCCGCATTCCAAAACGCGAACGGAGTTCTCGGTAATGGCCCCCATGAACAGGTTGATTTTGGAAGCCCCGATATCGAGACCAAAAATCAGGTCTTCCTTTCTTATTTCATTTTGTCTGTTATCATCCATTGACACACCTCTTGTCAAAATTTCTTACATAGGCAAAACCGGCGTAACGCATGTCTACTTCGCCAGCACAACGCATATCTTGCGGGAATCCCGCCTTTACAGATTCGTAAAGCACGAACATGTCCTTGTTCCACCCCTGTTCGGGGAACAAGGTCTTATGCCCAACATCCCTGAAGTACACTTCAAAAGCCCGGTCGGCTTCGCTCCAAGCGACTTGGGAAACTTTTTCATAAAGCTTTTTGTCTTCGCTACGCATGGTATACAAGAAGTTCGAAATCGCCTTTATCTTGTCGACCGACTCCAAATCGATCACGGGCAAATGGAAAGCGGTCGTCATTGAGAGCGGCATCACCATGCCTCGTTCCGAATACACCGTCGCCTTGCCGCCTTCAAAAGCCGAGACCACGGGCGACGCCTCCTTGAGTTTGATATCCAGCGACGACGGGAAATACTTTTTCACGGACACCTCGTGAATGAGCGGCATTTGCAGCAACGCCTTTTCCACAGAGTCCGCATTCACTTCCGACATCAGCATCCCTGGTTCCACCTGGGCGTTTTGCACCACGTCTTCCCAAGAGAGCATGCGGTTGCCCTCAATATCGATGTATTGCAAGTGCCTCAGTTCCATCGGGTTCAAACGCTGCAGGTAAAAACGGTTGTTCCACGCGGCCACGCCAAGGGCAATCAGGGCAACGCACAAAAGCCAGCCACGACGCCTGAACCAGCGGAAAGTTCCACTGACGCCGTGCTTCACTCTTTGAGCACGGGCCTGCTTCCGCTTTTCTTCGTTGTAACCGATTCGGCGGCCCAAGAATGTCGTCTTGGATAGGCTCAAACGCATTCCTCCAATATCTTGCTCCCCAGCTTGTAGATGTTGCCGGCGCCCATCAGCACCACCACATCGCCCTGGCGGAGTTCCTCTTTCAGGATAGGCAGCAAATTCATCTGGTCACCCACGAAACGGGCGTTCCTGTGGCCGCGATCGCTCGCGCTATTGGCCACGAGAGCACCGGTAACACCTTCTATCGGGCGTTCACGGGCCGGATACACGTCGGTCACCAAAAGCACGTCGCAGTTCGCAAAGGCCATGCCGAAAGCTTCGTGCTGGTCACGCGTACGCGAGAAAAGGTGCGGCTGGAAGGCAACCACGATTCTCTTGTCCGGGAATGCTTCGCGGAAGCCGAGAAGAGTCGCCGTCGCTTCGGTCGGATGGTGGGCATAGTCATCGAACACCATCACGCCGTTCTTTTCGCCGATGAATTCAAAGCGGCGGGTAACGCCCTCGAATTCGGCACATGCCTTGCGGGCCACATCCGGAGAAATGCCCTCTTCCATGGCAAGCGCCACGGCGGCGGTGGCATTCAGTACGTTATGGCGGCCGGGAATCTTGAGACGGAATTCGCCAAGAGATTCGCCGTCGTTCAAAATCTCGAATACGGGATAGCCCTTTTCAAAGCGAAGGTTCTCGACGCGGTACTTGGCCTGACGGCTAAAGCCGTAGGTAATCACCGGCTTACGGACGCGGGAAAGGATCGACTGCACGTTCGCATCGTCAAGGCAGAGAATCGCCTGGCCGTAAAACGGAATCTTGTTTACGAACTGCACGAACGCGTCCTTGATTTCTTCGATGTTCTCGTAAGTATCCAGGTGGTCGGCATCGATATTGGTCACGATAGCCGAAGACGGCATCATCGAAAGGAAACTGCGGTCGAACTCGTCGCTTTCGGCAATCAGGTAATCGCCGCGGCCCACCTTGGCGCCGCTGCCCTTGCCCTTCACCACACCGCCCACGATAATGGTCGGGTCAAGGCCGGCTTCTTCCCAAATCTGCCCGACAATGGAAGTGGTGGTCGTCTTGCCATGAGTACCGCAAATGGCGAGCGTGTACTTAAGACGCATCAGTTCGCCAAGCATTTCGGCACGGCGGATTACGGGAATGCGGCGATTTCGCGCTTCTACAAGTTCCGGGTTGTCGTACGGAATAGCAGAAGAATATACAACGAGGTCGGCATTCTCTACGTTCTTTGCCTCGTGTTTCGAATCTACACGGATACCCAAGTTCTTGAGATAATCGATAACCTGGCCCTCGCCCATGTCGGAACCGGTCACCTCGAATCCGTTCTCGTGCAAGACTTCGGCAATGCCCGACATACCGGCGCCACCGATACCCACAAAGTGAAGACGACGAACACGTTTGCAATCATTAATCTGCATTATGCATTTTCCTTTTCCATAATGACTCTCGCAATCTGGTCGGCGGCATCGGGCATCCCGAGACCCTTCGCTGCGATGGCCATTTTATTCAATTTTTCGCTGTCAAACAAAAGTGACTCCACCTTGTTCCACAAATCATTGGGGTCGCCGTCCAGCTCCACTAGGCAGGCGCCGGCCTTCTCGACCACGCGGGCGTTATGTTCTTGGTGGTTAGCAGTCGCATGCGGGTACGGCAACAAAATGCTCGGCTTGCCAAACGCAAGGATTTCGGCAAGAGCCGAGGCCCCTGCACGGCTGATAATCAAGTCGGCATAGTTCATGTAGGCGTAAATGTCATTCAGGAACCCGCGAATCGCCACATTCGGCACGTCGCCCACGCGACTGCTAATGGATTCCACATTCTTGACGCCCACCTGCCAAACCACATTCACGTCGTTACGGGCGGCAATGGTCTTGATGCTCTCTTCAATCTTGGCGTTGATGCCTGCGGCACCCTGGGAGCCTCCCACAATAAACACTGCCTTTTTGCCTTCGGCAAATTCTACGGGACGCTTAAGCTCGTCCGCCTGCGGGAGCTTGCGAACCGGGTTGCCAAAAACGCGGGTCTTTTCGATCGGGAAACCATGGGCGGCTTCTTCGCTCGTCACAAAGATTGTCTTGGCATAGCGGGCGCCCACCTTGTTGGCGACACCGGCCACCGCATTTTGCTCTTGCAGGTAAACAGGAATCCCGAGGCTACCGGCGGCAAGCACAATCGGAAGCGAAACATACCCGCCCGTAGCCACGACCACGTCGGGGTTCACTTTTTTGACAACGCTCTTGGCACGCACCAGCGACTTGGAGAGCTTGAAAGGCAAAGCCAAATTCTTGAGGAACGGGCCGCGGTGCAGCGGTTCCGCGGTAATGTATTCGTAAGGCCAGTTAGAGGCCACCAGGCGTTCTTCCATGGAATCCTTACGTCCGGCAAACGTGATGTCGGTAACGCCCATCTTTTTGAGGCTTTCGGCAATCGCTACTGCCGGGAAAATATGGCCACCGGTGCCGCCACATACAAACAGGAACTTTTTCATACGTCATTCCTCGCAATTTCAAAATCACTAAAGGCATGAGCCGCCGTATTGTCGGTACTACTCATGTAAGGTTCAACAATCTTTTTGCCCGTGCCCGCCTTGGAAATGTTCAACAGGATTCCCACAAACAGCGCCGAGAAAATCAGGTTGGTTCCGCCAAAGCTCAAGAACGGGAGCGGCTGCCCCGTCGTGGGGAAAAGTCCAGTACTCACGCTCACATGGACCAAGAAATTCAAGAAAAGCGATATCGTCAACGCCACAGCCATGTACTTTCCAAAGCGGGTCGAAGAATTCCTGGCGATTTCGAACCCCTGGTAAAACAGGCAGCCGAACAAAAGCAATATAATGGACGTCCCAATGAACCCAGCCTCTTCGCCAAGCACTGCATAGACCACGTCCTTGTGCGCCTCGGGCAAATAACCGAGTTTTTGCATGCCCATGCCAAAGCCCGTTCCAAAAAATCCGCCATTGCCGAGCGCTTCCAAGGCGCGTTCGCCCTGCATTGCCGAATTCTGGTTCGCCGTGGGGTCCAAGAATGCCGCGATGCGTTTGGACGTGTGCGACTTGATCAATAGCACAATGACGCCCACCAAGGCGCTCCCTCCCAGGGCAGGCAACAAGTACTTGGCTCGCGCTCCCGCCACAATCAAAACCGTCACAGTAATGCCCGCAAAAAGAATCAACATCGAGAAGTTCGGTTGCAACGCCAACAAAAGCGCCGAAATCATGAATGGGACTCCCGGCTGGATTAAACTGCACTTGAGCGTCTTGATTTCGAACCCAGCTTCCGAGAGCTTGGTGCAAACCATGGCAATCAACCCAAGTTTCAATATTTCGGACGGCTGGATGCCCCAAATCCAGCGACTCGCACCCTTCACGTCGCCGCCAGCCACAATCGCCGCGATGGTCAGCACGCAGCCAATGCCAAATATGACTCGCGCCCCCTTCTTCCAAATCGAATAATCCACCTTCGCCGCAAGGAACATCGCCACCAGGGCCACCACCACCTTCATGCAGTGCGCCTTCAGGTAATGTTCCGGCGTAAGCCCAAGCTTTATCGCATGCGTCGTCGAAGCCGTGTAGACGACGGCACAACCGACACACATCAACACGAGTGTCGAAAGCAGCAAAAGCTTGTTCACGCCAGATTTTGTGGTTGTATTGCCCATAAGTTCTTTTTTACGCCCTCACTACCGGAGTCAGTTTCACAAGGGCGTCCACGACGCGTTCCATGTGCATGCCGCGGCTGCCCTTCACCAAAAGCACATCGCCCTCGGCCACCGTGCCCTTGAGGAATTCAATAATGTCGTCCACAGAATCAAAATGGAACACCGCCTTCATTCCCTTCGCCTTGGCACCCTTCACATAGTTGCGGGCGTCCTTGCCCACGGTCAAAAGCAGGTCAAAGTTCATTTCGGGGACCATCGCGCCAATTTGCGCGTGGAGTTCGCCGCTTTGCTTGCCAAGTTCAAGCATGTCGCCCAGAACCGCAATGCGCTTGCCCGGGGCCTTCATGTTGCCAATCGTCTGCAGCGCCATCTTAGTCGACGAGGGATTTGCATTGTAGCAGTCCGAAACAATCTTGAAACCGTTCGCCTTCTTGAATTCCATGCGCATGTTGGTGGCACGGTAAGCGTTCAATGCCTTAGCAATGTCCGTCTTGCTCACGCCAAAGGTAATACCCACCGCAATCGCGGCCAGGGCATCGTAAAGGTTATGGATCCCCTGCACATTCAAGGCAAACTTGGTGCGACCGATATAGAACGTCGCGCAGGCGTTCTCGTTCCAAACGAGCTTTTCGGGGCGGATGGTGCCGCGGTTCACGCCAAATGTCAAAACCTTCATCTTCCTGGTGGTCTTCACCTTGCAAAGGCGCGGGTCGTCGGCGTTCACAATCAGGGTGCCGCCATCCTTGAGGCCGTCCTTGATGGTAATCTTTTCGCGGAAAACGCCGTCGTAGTCAATCAGCTTTTCCAGGTGGCTTGCGCCAATGTTCGTAATCACCGCCACGTCAGGTTCCGTCGCCAAAGACAGCGGGCGGATTTCGTCAGGACCGCTGGTGCCCATCTCGACCACGGCCGCCTCGTGCGAATGCTTCAGCTGGAACAGCGTCATGGGCACGCCAATGTGATTGTTGAAATTGCCCTGGGTGGCATGGGTGTTGTACTTCATCGAAAGTACAGCCTTCGTCATCTCCTTCGTAGTCGTCTTGCCGTTGCTACCGGTAATCGCGACCTTCTTCAACTTGAAGCGGCGCTGGTAATCCTTGGCGAGTTTAAGCAACGCCTTGGTAGTATCATTCACCGGGGCATACGCTTTAAACGTGTTCATTTTTACGGCTTCCTGGTTTACTACGCTCATCAGGGCTCCTTCGTTTTCCATTTGGTTAACAAACTGGTGGGCATCAAAACGGACGCCCTTAATTGGCCAAAACACAACGCCTTTGGCCGGTTCGCGGGAATCCATGCACAGATTCACCTTGCGTTTGAGAGTGCGCTCATTCACCCCGACCGCTGTGGTCTCGAGGCTCTCGAGCATCTCCCCTATTGTCATATCAAGTTTTAGCATCCTTCCATTGCCTTCACCGCCTCTTCGCGGTCGTCAAAATGGTGTTTCGTCTTGCCGACGATCTGGTAGTCTTCGTGGCCCTTGCCCGCAATCACAAGCCAGTCCCCTTCTTGCAGGGCAGCACAGGCGCGCTTGATGGCCTCGGCGCGGTCCTCGACCACCTCAAACTTCTTGGTCGTCATGCCGGCGCGCACGTCGGCGATTATGGCGCCGGGGTTCTCGGTACGCGGGTTATCGCTCGTAAGCCAAGCCCTGTCGGCAAGGGTCTCGGCGATATGCCCCATAATAGGACGCTTGGTGCGGTCGCGATCCCCGCCGCATCCAAACACGGTGCTCAGGCAACCGCGGCAAAGGCTACGTGCCGTCGTGAGCACACGTTCCAAGGCGTCGGGCGTATGCGCGTAATCCACAATCACGTGCTTCCCGTTCTTGTTCCACACCTTTTCAAAGCGGCCCGGCACACGGACGCTCGCCAAGGCGGCACGCATGGCCAGTTCCGGGACGCCTACTGCATTCGCCCATGCCAAAACCAGCAAAACGTTGTCGACGTTAAAGTCGCCGCACAAGGGAGTCTCGAATTTTTCCTTCGCAATCATCGGAAGCAAAAATTCCAGACCGTCCTCGGTATTCTTCACCTCGCCCTCGGGCTTCACAAAGGCCTTTGCCTTACCCAAGCGCGACACAGCAACGGTACGCAGGGCACTTCCGTTCAGGCTGTCAAACAGTTTTTCGCCATGAGCGTCATCAATATTGATGACGGCCACGCCACCTTCGACCAAATACTTAGTGAACAAGAGCTTTTTAGCCTCAAAGTAGGCATCCATAGTCTTGTGGTAATCCAAGTGGTCCTGAGTCAAGTTGCTGAACAGGCCGCTCTTAAAGCGGATTCCCGCCACACGGCCCTGGTGCAGCGAGTGGCTGGAAGTTTCCATCACCAGATCGGTGCAGCCCGCCGCCACGGCCTTCGCCGCAAAGGCGAACAAGTCCAAAAGTCCTGGAGTCGTGAGCGTCGCCGGCACGGCATTGGCGCCAATCTTGTTCATGATGGTGCCGAGCAGCGCCACCTTGTGACCCGCCGATTCCAGCATCGCGTTCATCAAAAATGCGCTGGTTGTCTTGCCGTTCGTACCCGTAACTGCATGGCAACTAAGCTTGGCGAACGGATCCTTGTAGAATATCTTTGCCGCTTCCAAACGGGCAGCCTTCACGTCTGCCACCTGGATCCACTTCGAAGTCAGGCCTTCGGGGGCAGGCACCTCGCCCACCACGGCGACCGCACCGGCAGCGACCGCATTGCGTGCAAATTCCTCGAACCCTTCGGCAGGGATGGAGAAGAACAGATTCCCCGGTTTTACACGGCGGGAATCATCGCAAAGCCCCGTCACGGACAACTTTTGCATCAGTCCTTCCGAAATCATCAGCCTCTCTCCTTTAAAGTCAACTTGCACACAGTCCCCTTGCGGAGCGTCTCGTCTGCTTTGGGGGTCTGAGCGACCACACGGCCCTTGCCCTCGTATTCCACGTTCATGCGAATGTTCCCCATCACCTCGAGGGCATCCTTCAGCGAAAGACCCTTGAGGTCGGGCATCTTGGTCGCCACAGTCTCACCAAGCATCAGCACCACGCCCATCGAGTCGAGCATGTCGTTACGCTGCGAAATCACTCGGTCTCCCTCGCCTTGCAAAGTCACCGGGCATCCCCTGTCGCCAGCCAAACGCTTCGCCGCATTCACGGTCATGCCCATAAAGTCCACGTCGCAGGGATTGTCCACCTTGACTTGCACCAGGTTGTGCGAAAGCGGCGAAAGTTCCGGATGGTAATAGACGCCTTCCATAATGCGACGGAAAATCGGCCCCGCCGTCACACCGCCGGCATGAACCCCTTGCGGGTCATCCACCAGCACCATGCACACATAGCGGGCATTTTCCACAGGCGCAAGCCCAATGAACGAAGCCACCTGATGGTTGCGGTCGTACTTGCCCAATTCCTGACTGTACTTTTCGGCCGTACCCGTCTTGCCCCCAAACAGCACGTCGGGAATCTTTTTAGAGGCCACGCGCTTTGCCGTTCCGCTATTCACCACACGGTTGAGCATGGCGCGGATCTTGGCCGCAGTCTGTTCGCTAATCACGCGGCGCACTTCCACCGGTTCCTTCTTCTCGACCAAATTCCCATTGGCGTCCCGCCATTCCTTCACAATCATAGGTTCCATCAGCTTGCCGCCATTCGCCACAGCAGAGTACGCCATCACCATCTGGATGGGCGTCACCATCACAGCATGCCCAAAGCCCATTTGCTTAAGGTCACTGCCGCTGTTGCTCGCAAGCGTGTACGGATCCTTCAACATTCCCGATTCCTCGCCGTAAAAGGCGTCGGAGGTCTTCATTCCCAAACCGTAATGGCTCGCCATCTGGTAAAGTTTTTGCGCGCCCACCGCATCGGCGATCTTTGCAAACACAATGTTCGAGGACTGCACCATCGCTTCGCTCATGTTCATGTCACCATACTCATGGGTGTCACGTATCGGGTTCGCCCTCGGGTTCCACTTCCACGACTTACCCTCATTCGGGAAAATCCGGTTCGTATCGACAATGCCGTTCTCAAGCGCCGCCGAAGCGGTAATGACCTTGAAGGTGGATCCCGGCTCATAGGACATCGATACAATGTCGTTTTTCGCCATGCGGCCTATGCCCTGCGTTTTGGAGTTCGGGTCAAAGGTCGGGTAGCTCGCCATGGCGAGGATTTCGCCCGTGTACGGGTCCACCACCACGGCGCTCGCGCTCTTTGCGCTAAATTCCGCGACGCCGTCCTTAAGAGCCTTCTCCACAATCTCCTGCATGTTCTTGTCAATCGTCAAAACCAGGTTCTTGCCCGGTTCTGCCTGGGCCACGTCTTCGCTGCGGCTGTAAATTTCACGGTGGCGCACGTCCTGCACGCTCACGCGGAAGCCCTCCACACCCGTAAGGCGGGAGTCGAACACGCGTTCAATGCCCATGTTGCCGTGTCCGTTAAAGTCCAACTTGCCCACAATCTGGCTTGCGAGCTTGCCCTGCAAAAAGATTCGGCTGTAATCCAGCACCTTGTTCGCCGTGTCGCGAAGGTTGTCGGCAAGCACCACGCCATTGCGGTCCATAATCTGACCGCGCTCGGCATAGACGTTCTTGGAACGCACCACCATGTCCTTGGTCTTGGACTGATAAGCCTTCTGGTTCAAAACCTGGATGTTGAAAGTCTGCAGCATGAGTACGGCCACAAGACTCATCACGAGCCACTTGATAAATGCCAAAGGTTCCAATCTGAACTTGTTCACTTGGAGCCTCCTTGCGGCATCACCTTCACCGGCAGCACATTCAAGCCGAGTTCAGCCTGTTCCGCGAACTCAGCCATATTTTCTAAAGACGAAAGCTGATTGATCTTGAGCTCCAGCAAAAGCGCGTCCCGCTGCAAAAACGTCAGTTCCTCAGAGAGCTTGTGCTTGGTCTCGTACAAGCTGTTTAAGCGGTTTTGCAGGTAGAGGGGCGTCATGCAGAACAGCACCAAAAAGAGCAGCACCAAAGACACGATCCAAAAGATGGAGCGGTTGGTCGTAGGAACGAGTATTTTCTTGGTATCACTCATACGCGTTCGTACACCCTCAGTTTCGCAGAGCGAGCCCTGCTATTCCTTGCAATTTCTTCATCACTGGGCAGAATCGGCTTGCGATTCACCTTCTTTAGGCGCTGGTGGTTGCCGCCGCACATGCACACCGGCAAGTTCTCGGGGCAAATGCAGGCCTTCTCGAACTTGGCGCAAGTGTCCTTCACACAGCGGTCTTCCACGCTGTGGTAGCTCATCACCACCAAGCGGCCGCCCACCTTGAGGCAATCCACCGCCGCAGTCAGGCTCTGTTCAATTTGGGCGAGTTCGCCGTTCACTTCCATGCGAATCGCCTGGAACACGCGTGCCAGCAGGCTGTTCACGTCGCGGCGCTTGTCGGGGAACACCGCTTCCACAATCGCCTTCACGTCGCTCGGCAAAATGTCACGGTTCTCCGCAGCCGTCTTTACCGCGACTTCCACAAGGCGGGTCGCCAGTTTATAGGCGCGGTCCATGTCCGCATTCTTGCGGAGGGCATCGGCCAAGTCGTCGGCGCTCACCGAACGAAGCCATTCCTGGGCGCTCACGCCCTCGCGGCGGTCCATGCGCAAATCCAGCGGGTTGTTTCCCACAAAGGTGAACCCGCGGCTTGAATCATCGACCTGGTGGCTGCTGATTCCCAGATCATACAATATTCCGTCGACCGAATTTGCCGCAATCTCTTCGCCCAGCTTGGCAAAAGCCACCGGGTGTACAACGAACTTCGGCGATTTCTCGACAGGGATAGTCGCCATGCGCTTTGTGGCAAAAGCCACCGCCTCTTCGTCGCGGTCAAAGGAGTGCAGCGTCCCCGCAGGGCTCAACTTATTCGCTATGGCATACGAATGACCGCCGCCGCCAAGAGTACAATCCACAAACGTCCCTCCCACAAGGGAGGCGTCACTTAGCCGCAGGCCCTCGAGGCATTCTGCGAGCATCACCGGTTCGTGATAGTTTATTTGTAATTTAGCTTGACGAAGGTCAGCGTTTTCCATCCGGGCCCTCCGTCAAACCTTCACCGTAGAATGCAGCATCGAATGCAGCCATCGCTTCATTTGTCTGTAAGCCATACTTGGCGTTGAAGCGATCCGGGTTCCATAATTCAAGAGTCTTACCGCTTGCCTGCACGTAAAGGACTTCGTCCTTAAGGCCAGCATACTCCAACAAAATCTTGGGGAGTAAAATGCGATTTTGGCCGTCTAGCTCTACGAATGTAGCGCAGAGGCCTCTCCGAACTAGGTCGGTTTGACGGCGGTCGGACCTCTGGTCCAAGTCCGCCATGAATTTCTCGTACTCCGAAAGGACGAACAACCTCAAGGTCTGGTCCGGTCCGCGAGTGACCACGAACTCATTCCCATCGGCAGCCGAAAGCTGACGACGGAAATCCCTGGGGAAGGAGGTCCTCCCCTTTCCGTCGATAGCCGTCTGGGCTTGTCCTATGAAAGAAGTGAAATTCATTTTGTTTTTACCACATTTTACCACAACACGCAATAAATCTACCACTTTCTACCACTTCTTGCAAGTGGTTCTTACGAAAATCATACCAGATATTGTGGTCCGGCGTCGTTATACTACACAAGAGAGCACTAAACAAAGAAAACACCAATGCATTTTAACATTGGTGCTCATTCTTTTTTTATGATGTTTATTTAGTCAAGCGACGGATTTATTCGGCATCCTTTACGCAGCGGACGGAGTAGCCATTCATTATGTCAGCTTCCTCGTCTAAGAAATCGTCATAAAAATAAAAGACATACCAACTGATGGCTTCAGAGGTAATTTCACTAGACCGTTTAGACAAAGTTGATGTCCAAAAATAGGCCCCCATTCCAGCATCCATAAATTTGCCTGTCGAACTGCTTCTTAGGCCTGCGGGGACAACCGAAAAGCCAACATCATCAGTTCCATTTTCTCCATCGTGCCATCCTTTTGTGGATTTGCCTCTACGTGCAGTACCCTTGTCAATATCAGATTCCATTAGGTCCATAAATTCCAATGAATTGGGCAAATGCCAACCTCTTGGGCATGCGTTTAAAGCAGCCTCATATGTATACAAACGTCCACCTGCAAGGCAATTAGACTCTCTGTCGTCATAACACCAGCTTCCGGTTTCTGTTTCGCGATTCAAATTTTGGGCCATCCA
>JAEEGL015643099.1_pt1 | contig 23992 bp, 17 predicted proteins | sample 9134231 | NCBI WGS metagenome assembly JAEEGL01 (sample SAMN16246548, study PRJNA631951) | gut metagenome | biome: gut microbiome; feature: rumen; material: fiber-attached | host: Bos | place: Iran: Karaj | collected 2018-10
AAAACTCGATTTCTCGAGTTATTTTTTAATGGCGGAGCAGGCGAGATTTGAACTCGCGCGACAGTTGCCCGTCCTACACCCTTAGCAGGGGCGCCTCTTCAGCCTCTTGAGTACTACTCCATTCCTCATTGCGTCCGTAATGAGATTATCTCATAAAAGGCCTTTATTTGTCAAGAAAAAAGCACCCTTTCTATGAAAGAATGCTTATTATTATTTAACCATATTTACGCTTACGCCAGCGCCTGTTCCACCAGATGTTGGACCAACTCCTGGAGCATTAACAGTACCGTTTTGGTCAGCTTCTTTTGTATGGGTAAGCATTGTTTGAACGTTTAATGCTTGTTTTTCTACGCTATCAATAAATAAAGGTAGTTCTGCTGATAATTCATCCCATGAAGCTTTAAACTGACTAGCACTTTCTCCATCCCAAGCTGCTCCTCCTGGACCAACGCTTAATTGGATTAATTTATCGATACCATCTAGATTTGTTTTGGTTTGTTCTCCGTCTAATTGAATTGTTTTTAATTTTGCTTCTATTCCACCATATTCTACTATTTGTCCCATTCTATTTCATCTCCTATCCTATTCGAAACTGCTCTTAATTGTATTTGCAGAGTCTTGGAATTCTAACATTTTTTCACTTAATTTTTTACAGAATTGAATCATATAATCTCTTGCATCAAATAATGCTTGTCTTTTTTCATTGTACTTTCCTACAAATTCTTCATATGTACCAACTTCTGTAGATACCCAATCACTTGATAGTGCTTTAATTTGAGCATCTAAATCTTCAATTGCAGATGAATAATGTTGTGTATATGCTTCTGCTTGTTCTAATGTTGTTTGCATTTCTTCTAATGTAAATTTTAAAGCCATATTTTTTCCCTCCTATTATATGCTAAAGAATTATTATTCTTATAGCTCAATTTTAGCTTATATTTACTTTATATGTCAAGGAATCGTGTCAATTCCTTGTCAATCTTTTATGATCCGGAAAATCCAGAATTTCCTGCTGTATAGTCTGCCCAACTACAGTATTCTCCTGTGTTGGAATTATATACTGTATCTCCACTTGCGCATACTTCTCCTTCACCGTAATATCCCATTGTTGCTGCTTCATATCCCGAGTAAGTATACATGCTCATTGTAGGAGGTAATGCTGTAGTAGGATAAGTAGAATAATATTCTCCTACACTGTATACATAAACTCCTGGTGATATTTCTGTTGCTGTACCATTATGTTGTGCAACTTCATAAGCTGCTGCTCTAGTGGTATTAGGAATATCACTAAAGTTAGCTACTTTTCCTGAATCTACAATTCCTTGACAATATTGATTATCTCGATATTCTGATGCACGCAATGGTGTCATTCCAATTAGACTATTATCAGCAATTATTTGATCAATTGGAGTAAGTTGTGCAGCTCTTTCATTAATATCTGTTTCTACTCTAGCAGTTGTTCTTTCCAAATTTCCAACATCATTTTGTGTTCCAAATACAGTTTCTTGAGAATCCTTTAACCAACCATCTCGACTTCCAAAGTTATCTTGTGTTGCAACTCTTAATCCTGATGCAGTTGCATCACCTTCTAATAAGTATGCTCTTTCTTCTACTGCTGCATCAATATTAGCTAAAGTAGTTTCATATTGTCCTTTTAGTTGAGTATAAGTTTCTTCTGAAATAGTTCCATCTTGATATTGTTGCTCTAAAACAGCTAAATCATATCTAACACCAGCTTCGGCATCCATTAAATATTCTTGTTCTAACTGTACAGCTTCTTGAAGGTTCTGAGCATCATGATACATTTGCTCTGGTGTCCTTCCCTCTGTTGGAATTTCATATCCTGATGGTTGTGGAGTTTCATTTGAATCAGTTGGTGTTTCTTCTGTAGGTGTTTCTTCTGCAGGTGTTTCACCTTCTCCACTCTCATTTTCGCCTCCGCCTGAAAGTTCTGGAATTGACAATTCAGGGAAAGCTACATCTGGATCTAGTTTTTTTAATCTAGGCCCAATAGATTCATATTTTTCTATATATAATCTTCTTGTCTCTATTAAGCCATTTAATTCTTCTTGTAAAATTCCTGCGTTTGCTTGTGGTGAAACCATTGCAAATTGAGAGCCTTGACTTAATGCTGCAGTTGCTGCTTCTTCAGCCGCTGCAACTGCGGCAGTTTTTGCTTCTATCTCTGTATTTAATTGTTCTATTTTTTCTTTAACTTTTGTGCTTAAAATACCTAGTTCTTCTATTTCTTTGTCAACTGCTGCTTGAGCTGCATTTTTCATTACGCGAGAAATTGTTTCAGACGCTCTAGCATACTTTTGTAGGATTGTTTGTCCTTTATCATATACAATTGGTTGTCCATCTACTGTTTGACCTGAATCTAATCCTCCACCAGCTTGCATTCCGGTAGTCAAAACTGACACTCTTGAAGATATCAATCCATTTGCTTGAGAATTGATTGTATTACAAACATCTACTATTGGTCCACTATCTAATATTTCACTTAGTGGTGTGTCACAAGTAATTACCATTAGAATCCCTCCTTTTCATTTAAAGAGGTTTCCTCTTTGTCTTCTTCATCTTTTTTGTCTTTAATAGCTTTGGCAGCTCCCACTCCTACTGCAGCTCCTGCTGCAATAAGTGGTGCCCAGTTTGTCTTTTTCTCTGCCTCTGCTTTTACTGGTTTAATGGTATCTCCATCAATTCTTATGTATTCACTTTCATCTTTTAATTTATCTTCTATTTTTGTAGCTTTGTTTACAGCATCAATTTCAAAAGCTGGATTTGCTCCTAGGCCTAAACCTAATCCATGAAGCCATTCTTTGTCTCCTTCTTCTGGGGTTGTTTGTTGTTGCTTCTCATCTTTTTTATTCTCATCGATGATTGTTGTTGGATTTTCCTCAAAGTCATCATCTAATGCTTTTTCTTCTTCATCTTCTTCATCTTTTTTCTTCTTAAGTAACAATGCTGTTCCACCTGCTACTGCTCCTATAGCTCCGACTCCGGCAGCTACTGGAACAACTCCTGTTCCGCTGCTCTTAGTGATTTCTGCTTTTACCGGCTTTACTACACTTCCAAGTAAAGCTGTTAATTCATCATCGCCATAATTTTCTTTTAAGAATGCCAATAAATCAAAGCTATCATTTCCATTTTGAGAATCCATTAACATTGCTAAAGCTAATTTATCTTTATTGATTGAACCGTCTGGATTAAAGATATCGAATCCGTATCTAGTCATCAATTTTTCTCTTAAATCAGGATATTTACCTAATAATCTTTCTAGTCTAGAAGATAAATTTGTAAAGTCCGTTGGGTTAACTATATTTAATCCATATTTTGTTTTTAATAGTTCCATTAAACTATAGTCATCCATACCACTTCTATTATCCATCATTAGTGCTAAAGCTAAACGGTCTTTATCTACTGTTCCATCTGGATTAAAGATATCAAATCCATATTTTGCTATTAATTGTTGTCTTAAGCTTGGATCTTTTGCTAAGGCTTCTTCTAGAGATTGTGCCATTGGATTAATCTCAACACTAGGAACAGATCCCTCTCCACGCATAATAGCATCAATGTCACTATCGCTAAATCCTAAATCTTTTAATTTTTGCCTTACCGCCGTTTGTTCTTCTGGGGTTAAACCATTTATTGTATCTCCAGAAACTGAGTGAGATCCAAATGGATTATTATCATGAACATAATCTGCTTCTGGTGCATCTGGAGAACCTAATCCTCCAATGTCTCCTCCTGCTACAGCGGCCCCTGCTGCTGCGGCTCCTGCTGCGGCAGCTCCTGGAGTATTACCCGCATCTATAGAACTTCCTCCAACATTTGCTCCAGTGGTATTTCCTGGTGTTTGTGCTCCTGGGGTATTGCCTGGTCCTATAGAACCTCCGTCTACATTTCCACCCGTTGTATTTCCTGGTGTTTGTGCTCCTGGAGTGGTTCCTGGTCCTATTGAACCGCCAGTAACATCAGAAGATGGGGTTTGTCCTGCTCCTGAAGGTCCTCCACCACTTGGTTGTGGATTGACATTTCCCTTTTGTTCCATTTTTTCTGCTTCAGCAATCAATGTTGATACTGAACCCATAAATTCTGTATAATCTTGATTTACACTATCAAAAGCCAAGTAAAGATCTCCACCCGGCTCTAATTGACTAATGTAGTTATCCAAAAATCCATCATGTTTTGTACTTGATGCTTTTAATTCATTTGCTCCTTGAATAAAGATATTATTTAATTCATTTTCTTGTGGAGCTTCTGATTGTAAATTTGCTAAAGCAGCTTTTGCGGTTTCTATGTTAATAACAGTTTTTGGCATTTTATCACTTCCATATTATAAGCATACTATCTACTAAAATTTTACTAAGAAATCAATAAGAAGTCAAACAAAAAAAACACCTTTACGGTGTTAATTACAACTGGTGACGAGTACGGGATTCGGACCCGTGAATGCCGCCGTGAAAGGGCGGTGTGTTAAGCCACTTCACCAACTCGCCAAAAAAAAATAAAATGGCGCCCCAACTAGGACTTGAACCTAGGACCCCTTGATTAACAGTCAAGTGCTCTAACCAGCTGAGCTATTGAGGCAAAAAAATGGTGGACCTGACAGGACTTGAACCTGTGACCCCACGCTTATCAAGCGTGTGCTCTAACCAACTGAGCTACAAGTCCATCACAATTTGTACTTATTCATTGTACTACAAAGTGATGATTTTTGCAACTAAAATCTGCTTTTTTTGCCGATTTTCTCACAAGTTGCAAATATAGAATACTATAAAGAAACTTCATAAGTCAAGATTTTTTTGTTATTTTTGTATAAAAAAAGAACGGGTACGTTCTTTATTCTGCAAGGTCCTCTGCTGCATGTTGAATAGATTGCTCTGTTGCTTGTGTTGCTTCTCTTGCTCCTTCTATTACATTTGCAAAATCATCTACTGTTTGTACATAAGCATCGAATCTTTTCTTTAAGTTATTAAATTTTGCATTAAATGATTCACTTGCTTGTCCTTCAAATACATCTTCTTGGTATACTCTTCCCATTGATGCTCTGAACTCATCAAACAAACTTGCCATTGATTGTGATCTTTGCTTTATTTCATCTACAGCCGCTTTGACTGCTTCATACTCAATACTTGTTGATTCGCCTTTCATACTTTCCCTCCTTAATTGATTTCTGAGATTATGTTCTCTTGATTGTCTAATACTCTATTTCCTGCGGAGATAGAGAATCCTCCATATTGACCGATTGTCTTTGCCATTTCTTCTAGAGTTGGTCTTTGGTTTTGAATTTTATTCGCAATATGTACTGCTTCTGGTGATAAATAATCTTTATTGATCATATCCTCTAATGCTGTATATACTCTTTCAATATCATCGAAGAATGATTGTGAAATTGTATTCATTCCGATACCTTCCCTGATTAATACTGGTGGATCTGCAACAAATCTTCCCATTACTCTTCACTTCCTTTTTTAGGCGATTCTTTCTCTTCTTCTTTATATTCTTCTTCTTGCTCCTCTAGAGCTTTTTGTTCTAATTTAATTTGATTAATATTATCTCTTGTATTTTCAAGTGTCTCTTCTATTTCATTTGATGCTCTAGAATAACTAACTTCATTTTCTTCTTTTAATCTTCTTAATCTCTCTTGAGTATGACTATTACCAACAGAAGATGAAACAATATCAATACAAGCATTTAAACTATTTTTCAAATTATCTACTTCTTCTTGTATTCTCTTTACTTTATTCATTCTAGTAACTTCACTCTCAAGTTTACTTGCTAAATCTTCTTTCATAGGACTCCTTTTTAATCTTCATTGATATCTATTAATGAGAATAGTTCTTTGTTATCATTTAATTCTTTAATATTCATGATAACTCCTTCTCCTACTACTTCTCCCCCTAACTCTGTAATAGCATTTTTAATGGCTACTAAAGTATTTCCTGTAGCATAGATATCATCTACAATATAAAACTTTTTACCTTTATAACTTTCATTAACTAGTTTTGGTATTTGCAAGGTATCTTTTCCATATTCCTTCATATAATCAAAACTTTTTTCTACTGATGTGGGAGGCAATTTTCCAATCTTACGTACTGGAATACATCCTATTTTTAATTGATAAGCAATAGTAGATCCTAGTAAGAATCCTCTTGCTTCTGGTGCAACAATATAATCTGGTTTTTTCTTTTTGATTTCTTTTAGAAATAAATCAATCATTTCTTCTGTTACATCTTTTTGCATCAGCATTGGTGTAATATCGATAAATTCGATTCCATCTACTGGGAAATCTTTTTCTGTTCTAATATTCAATGTACTTTTTAAAACATTTTTCAAAATCTTCATACTATCACCTAATATCATTTTATCAAGAATTTCAAAAAATAGATAGTAAAAAACAAAAAAACTAGATATTTCTATCTAGTAATTGTTATTGGTAGCCTGTACGGAATTCGAATCCGTGAATGTTACCTTGAGAGGGTAATGTGTTAAGCCACTTCACCAACAGGCCATATCAATGCATTAATAATGTATCATAAATCCTTAAAATAATCAAGAAAAAAGAAGAGTTGTGTTACTCTCCTTCTTTTGGTAAATTTGCAATATAAGTTTTAAAACTTTCTATTAAACCTGCTATATGAGCACAACTCATAAAACAAATAACAGAGTCTAATTCTCCTCCTAGTTTAGATACAGAATCTTCATCGATAATTTCTGCTCCTTCTATGTAATCTGTAATCATATGAGAGGTTACTCCAGGATAATCTTCTGGACGTTCTCTATTACAATCAATTTCTGTTAAATATACTTTATCTGCTATTGATAAAGCATTAATAAAGTCTTGTTGAAAATCTTTTGTACGAGAATAGGTATTTGGTTTAAATACAGCAACAATTCTTTTATTTGGAAATTTTTGTCTAGCTGCTTCTAACGTAGCTTTAATTTCTGTTGGATGATGAGCATAATCATCTACTATGATTGTTTCTCTAATCTTTTCAATTGCGAAACGTCTTTCGGCATTTTTAAATGTTTTTAGGGAATTATAGATAATTTCTTTAGGAACTCCTAATTCTTTACAAATAAGAATTGCTGCACAAACATTTCCAACCATATGTTTTCCATATAGAGGTACTTCAAAACTACCATATAGGTTTTCTTTAATATATAAATCAAATCTAGATCCTTCTTCACTTAATTTTAGATTTTTAATTACTGCTTCATTATTAAATCCAAATCCATAGAAGATTACTCTTGGTTTATAATTAATCTTTCTTACTTCTGCAATATCTCCATTTGCAACAACTAATTCACTAGTTTGATTGGCAAAGATTTCAAATGTATTACGGATATCATCTATATCTTTGTAACATTCCATATGTTCTTCTTCGATATTTGTAATAACAGAGTATTTTGGATGATAAGCAGTAAAATGACGATTAAATTCATCAGATTCTACTACAAAGAAATTATTGTTAGGAGTAGCATATCCATCTCCTGCTCCTATAAAGTAATTACATCCTCCATTGTTGATTAATATGTGTTTAATTAAAGATGAAGTAGTAGTTTTACCATGAGTTCCACTTACACAAATAGAATCAAACATATCGATTAATTGACCTACTAATTCTGCATATTTTACAATTTTTAATCCTAGAGCCTTTACTCTTTGTAATTCGGGATGATCTTCTTGAAAAGCTACACTATAAGTAACAATTGTATCTGGATCAAGTGGATGAATATGATCATAATAAATAGGTATATTTCTTTCCTCTAATCCTACTTGTGTAAATTTATGAGCCATTGCATCATCATAACCTGATACTTCATGTCCTAAATCATTTAATATTTGAGCAAGAGTAGACATTCCTGTTCCTTTAATTCCTATACAATAATATTTCATGTTCTCCACATCCTTCTATTAAAATTATAAACTAATCTTATTTCTTAGTAAAGAAAAAAGAAAAAGCTATTCTTCTTCTTTATTTCTTTTAGAATAAATACATCCACAATAATCTTGTCTATATAAATCATATTCTTTGGATAAAACAATACTTCTTTTATATCCTTCTTTTTTCTTAAAATCAGAATATAAATAATTGGTATGATAATGATTTTCTAATTCTTTTCCTATTTCATTGATCCAATTACTATTCTTATGAGGAGATAGAGTTAAGGTTGTACAGAAGTATTCAAATCCTAACATTTCTGCAATTCTTGCAGTTTCTTCTAGACGCATATGATAACATTTGTAGCATCTTTTTCCTCTTTCTGGTTCCTTTTCTAATCCCTTTGCCATCTCTAAGAACTTTTCTGGTTCATAGTTTCCTGGAATCAAATGAATTGGATATTTTGTTTTGATAAGAGAAATTAATTTCTTAACTTCCTCTATTCTCTTTTGATATTCTTTTTCGTCTGTAATATTTGGATTATAGTAAAAGATGGTTATTTCAAAATGATTTCCAATTCTTTCTAATACAGCAGAAGAACAAGGTGCACAACAAGCTTGTAATAGTAATCCTGTACCTTCTTCTATCTCTTTCATTTGTTTTTCCATTTCTAAATCATAATTCATCTTATCACTTCCAAATCTCTTAGATTATATCATAATTTTAGAATTAAAAAAAGCAAGATTATTTTCTTGCTTTCTTTTCTTCTTTTTCTAAAGCTTCTTTTTCTAAACTCTTATAATCAATTTTACTATATAGAGTTTTTGGAAATTCTTTTCTTACTTCAAATTCTTTAGGGATTGAATAAACAGATAAATCTTGTTTACATAGTTCTATTAATTCTTTTCTTAGTTTTGGAGTATCTTTCCATCCATCATTTAATAGTAAGAATGCTTTTGGTACATGCATCTTATATGGATGAGGAATTCCAATAACACAAGCTTTTTTAACTGCATCATGTTTCTCTAGAGTTTGTTCTATCATAGCTGGATATACATTAAATCCAGATACCACAATCATTCTCTTTAAACGTTGTGTATAATATACAATTCCGTTTGTTGCAATATAACCGATATCTCCACTATGTAACCATAGTTTTCCATCTTTATGTTTTCTTAAGATCTCTTTTGTTTCTTTTGGATTATTTAAATATCCTTGCATTAGAGTTGGTCCATTGATACAGATTTCTCCTTCTTCTCCTAACTCTTTTTCTTCTCCTGTTTCTGGATCACAGATTTTATAAGTATTTCCAACCATTGGAATACCAATACTTCCTGGTTCATTGGTTCCTGGGAAAGTATAAGCTGTTGCAGCAACAGATTCTGTCATACCATAACCTTTTGCGATATTTACATGAGCTCCATGTTTATGCAAGAATTCATTAATTCTTGTTTCATTTGGAATACTTAAATAGTCTCCTCCACTAACAATATATTTTAATTGAGACATATCTACTTTATCAAATTTCTTGTTGCTCATCATTCCTTCCCATAAGGTAGGAACTCCTAAAATAACATGAGGTTTATCATTTTTCCAAATCTTATAGAAACGGTTTGCATCATATTCTGGCATTAAAATCGTTTCTACTTTTAAACATAATGGTGTATGCACACATACTCCTAAACCAAATCCATGAAAGATTGGTAAAATAGTAACAATTTTATCTTTTGGTCTTACATCAATAACATTGACTGCTGATTGTTGTGCTAAAGCATTAAAACTATAGTTAGAAATCATAATTCCTTTTGGAGAACCAGTTGTTCCTCCACTATGTAGAATTAAAGCTGTATCATCTTTTTTCACATCTGCTTCAAATTCTTTTTGGTAGATAGCACCAGCTGCCATAAAACTTTTCCATGTCATGTAATCAGTATCTCCTAGAGGAGGTCTTTGCATTCCAATTGTTCTTGTTAATTTATAACCAATTGTTAGACCAATAGGCATACTTAGAGATGGGGATACTAAAATTGTTTTATAAACTAGAGTTTGCTCTATTTCATCATGTAGTTTTCCATAATTAAAATCTACTAAGAAGAAGAATCTACTCTTATTTTCTTGTAGATAGAACTTTACTTGTTCTGGACTACTAAGTGGATGAATAATATCACAAATTGCTCCTATTTTATTACAAGCATAAATGATATAAATTGCTTCTGGCATATTTGGTAAACAGATTGTTACAATATCTTTTTCTTTTACTCCAAAACTTCTTAGAGCTCTAGCACATGTATCAATATTTTCAAATAACGTATTATAACTAATTCTGTTCTCAAAGTAGTTTAAAGCAATAAAATCTTTATCTACCCCTACTTCATCTTTCATATAATGATATACTGATTTATTTGTAAATTTAATTTTTCTTTCTTTTCTAGAATAATAATCTAACCAGGGTTGATCTGGATGATGTGGTTTTAGTAATTTGATAAAAAAATCTTTAATTTTTCCCATAGTACTCTCCTATCTAGTTTTGCACTAATATTATTCTACTATTTTATAGTAAAAAAAACAAGAACCTTTAAATATCGGTTCTTGCTAAAATTTCGGCAGGACGTTTTCTTATGGTATTAAATACTGGTATTAATCCTACTGTTAAATTGAAACATAATACTAATAAAATACTGATTAGCATAATAAATGGATTAATTGTAATACTGTCTTTTAATACATCTACTTCTGATAATATCTTTAATATATAACTACTAATTAGAATTCCTGGAATAGATGCTAAAATCGTAATTGCTATGATTTCTCCACAGAACATAATATAAATGTCTTTTTTCTTTACTCCAATTGCTCGATAGATTCCTACTTCTTTGATTCTTGATAAGAAGGAAGAACGAATCATTAAGAAGATTTCTACTAGAGAAATTACTAATATAATTCCTGCACTAATTAGAGAAGATTTAACAGAATCTCTTTGTTCTTTCTTATATTTTTCTAAACTATCTTCGTAGCTGTCTTTAATATTTAATTTATATTTTTCTCTACCTATTTTTAATGTTTTTTCTTTATTTTTTGGATAAACTACTATGTTTGATGCACTTAATATTGTTTTAATTTTAATCGTTTCTGGATTTACTAAGTATGTATCAATATTATCTTTTGAAAAGTAATATCCTACTACTAGTAGTTTATGTCCATTAATCTTTTTATTGCATTCTTTCCATAATTTGATTTGTTCTTTATTGTTAATATTAATGATAGTTTCATAATTATTTTCTGGAAGTCTACCTTCTTTTAAATTAATCTTATCAAAGTATAAAGTATAATCATCAAATGTTTGATTGCTTTCAAAAGAATCATCTCTTATTGGTATAAAGGTACCTAAACCTTCTTCTTCTCCTAATTCTACTGTATGAGATAGAATTCTCATGAAATGATTTTCATTTACATATAGAGATGGAGAGCTTTGATCTGCAATACCAACTATTTTATATGGTTTTAAATTATTAAAATAAATGTTTCTATTTAAGTAACTTTCTACTTTAAATAATCCTATCATAATTGCATTTTCTTGTTTTGCTGTCTTTTCTAATATGACTTTATCAATGACTACTTCTTGTTCATTTTCTGGTAATCTACCATATACTAAGTTCTTTTTATTTACCATATCTAATCTAGATAAGGATGCTGTTAAATTAATATTTTGATTACTTGTTTGATAGAAGTCTTCATTTTTGATATTAAAGGATACTTCTGAATTGGTTGGTAGAATATAATTTGCTTCTAGATTCTTTTCATATTCATAATAATTATCTACATTTAGTTTTCTACTTTCTATTAATAAGTAGTTTTTATTTAAAGTAACAAATTTATCATCTTCAATCTTTAGAGTATTTGCAATATCACTAATCGCAAATAATATGAAAAATCCAGATAAGAAGAAACCAGCTAGTAATATTTTTTTAATAACAGTATAACTAAATACTTTTTCAAATCCATTCGTTATAAACGTAATAGGATTAAATATAGATGCATATCTTAATTTTTTAGGATTGTTAATAATATTACTATAATCAAATTGATATTTATCGATATCACTCTTTGTAATATTCTTTCTATGATCATTTATCATTTCCATAGAAGAAGAATCATCTATTACTTCTATTTTTTGATTATCTAATGATTCAATATAAATATTATTTCCTGTTACTACAATATTTAAGGATACTGGTTTATGATTTGAATAAACATTGATTTTATCAAATGTTTTATGTTCTTCATAATCTTTTAAATAAAGAGTATTAGACATTTCATATTCTAGATCATTTTCATTTTTATTTTCATAATCTTTTATGATTTTTCCATCTTCTAATTCAATGATACGAGATGCATAAAATTTTGCTAGATTTGCTTCATGAGTTACTAGTATTACTAATTTGTCTTTTGAGATAGCTTTTATGATATTCATAATTTCAATGGTGTTTTTACTATCTAAGTTTCCTGTTGGTTCATCTGCAATAATGATATTCGGATTTTTTACGATTGCTCTTGCAATACCTACTCTTTGACGTTCTCCTCCACTCAACATATTGGCTGGACGTTTTTTATAACGTAACATTCCAACTTTATCTAATACATAATATACTCTTTTTTCAATTTCTTTTTTATCTTTGATACCTAACATTTTTAATACAATTGCAACATTATCAAAGACAGACATAGTCTCTACTAACTTATAATCTTGGAAGATATAACCAATATTTAGATTTCTTATTTTATCAATTTGATATTGTAATCTATTGGTTATTTTCTTACCATTTACCGTAATGGTTCCTTTTCTTACTTTATCTAGTCCACCCATAGCATTTAATAGAGTTGTTTTTCCGGAACCAGATGGTCCTAGTAATGCTACTAAACCGTTATTCTCAAACTCTAGGGAAGTATCATTGATAACATGAATTTGATTTCTTTTAAAACGATTAAAATATTTATCGACATGTGTTAACTTAATCATGTTATACCTCCTCCCTATATGTTTCCATGGCACTTGTTTTGAATAGTTTCCTAGCATATCTAATTGCTATTAAAATGGACATACCAATTAAGATAATATATAGGTTTGTATAATCTTCTAATTTAAAGTATGTTTGAACAGAATTTAATAGATCCCATTTTATGTATTGTTTTATTCTATTTAGTTGTACTAAACCTACAAAGATAAAGTAACTTAAATTACAAATAGTTAATAATTCTATCATAAGAAGGTCTCTACAAGATCTTTTACTTGCTCCTAACATTCTTAAAATAGCATAATAGATATTACGTGATTTTAGAATTAATTTAATAATAAAGTATGAGATAAAGAATAATACTACGATTAAAACAATTGTTACTACTACTTTAAATAATCTAACCATTTCTACAAATCCAGTTTGAGCAAGAGTATCTTTTTCCTTTAAGGTGTGATATCCCATCTTTTCAAGATTATTTACGGTATCATCAATTTTTTCTATGTCTTTTACATAAATACTCATCTGATAAGTACCTTTATTAAATAATTGATTATAATCAAGTGGATTGATATAAATACTACCATTATAGATTTCTTCATATAATTCTTTTTTATAATTTGGTAATTCTAAAGTATAAGTAATATTCTTTTTATTATATAGTTTTTCAATTGGATAAGTTCTTGTATCTTCAAAATAGATGTTTTTTGCAGTGATTGTTACATTCTTTCCAACACAGTTATTTTTCTCACATAAATAATTGAAATCTTCTGGTACAATTAATGTTCCTGGTGTTACCCAATTATTTGGAACTAATCTAAATTCTGAACTATACTGATTGGATACATGATTGGTTCCCATAAAATCTATTGTTATGGTACTATTTGTCTCATGTGTAATAAATTGAAAATCATTTAAAGCTTCTTCACTGACATAGAATCTATGATCAGCTATTGCTAATAAATTAGTATCATCATATATGATTCCAACAACGGTATATTCTTTTTGCTTTTCAACTTCTCCTTTTATGGATACACGATAGAATACTTGATTTAGTACTTTGTCTTTTTCATAATTTAAATAGTAATCACTTTTTGATCCTTGAATTACAATTTCATTAGGTGCTTCTGGCATTCTTCCTACAGATATTTCTTTTCGAATATTTTGATTGGAATCTACTACTCCAGAAAACCATAATTGTTCATCTTTTGATGTCCATGAAATACTAGTATCTACAAGAGAATCATTTTTAATTACAAAATCAATATTTGATAATTTCTTTATTTTTTCTATTTCTTCATCACTAAATGCTGTTTTATCATTTTTATTCATGATAACTCTATGATCATTCGTATCTAAGAATATATAGTTTATTCCCATTTTACTCATTTCATATTCTGCTTGTTTAAAAGTAGAATAGTCTGACATTAAAGCATTTACTAAAAAGGCATAAACTGCGAATAATAATATGAATTTAGAGAATACATTAAAAGTATTCATAATTCCTAGTTTTATTTTGTCAAATAATTTTAAGTTTCCATATTCAACTTCTTTTATTTTTCCTACTTCAGGAGTTTCTTTTATTTTTTGATCTTCAATTATTTTTCCATCATGCATGGTTATTTTTCTAGTTGCATATGGTTCAACTTGATCGTAATTATGAGTAACGACAATTACTAATTTATCTTTTGATATTTCTTGTAGTAATTCAAATACATTTGAAGCTGCTGTTTTATCTAAGTTTCCTGTTGGTTCATCTGCTATTATTACTGGTACATCTTTTGCTAGAGCACGAGCAATTGCTACTCTTTGTTTTTGTCCTCCAGATAGTTTAGAAACTTTGGTATTTTTATATTTCATCATATTAACTCTTTTTAGTAGAGATAATACTTTTTCTTTTCTTTCTTTTTTAGATACACCATTTAATGTAAGAGCAAGCTCTATATTATGATAAACAGAATAACTATTGATTAGATTAAAATTTTGATAAATATTTCCAATATTTTTTCTACGATAATCTTCCCAGTCTTTTTCTATGTAATGGCTTGTTTCTTCTCCATTAACATACATTTCTCCTTCTTCATAAGTATCTAATCCAGATATTACATTTAAAAGAGTGGATTTTCCTGATCCGGATTCTCCTGTTATTGCGACAAACTCCCCTATTTTAAATTCTAGATTGATCTTGGTAAAACCTGATGCAATAACACCTTTACTATAATAGAATTTGGATACATTTTTTAAACGAATCATATTACTCCTCCTTGTATTCTATCTTTCACTAGTATTATAACATAAAAAAAGATTGTTTATGCAATCTTTTATCTTGTAATATCTGTAATTGTAATAATGTCACTTTCTTTGCTGTATTTAACTGTTACTTTATCTCCATTTCTTAAGAATGGTAATAAGTTTTTATTTTCTTTGATAGAAACTTTATACTTTTGTTCTTCTTGATCCATAAAGTAATATACGGTATTTCCATCAATAATGACACTAGTTAATTCATAAATCGTAACATCTTTTTCAAATTTACCTGTTACTGCTTCTTGTTCTCCTCTTTCATTTAAATAATTTTCTGCTGCTTTTTCGATTCCTTGAGAAGCGTCTGTTGCTACTACTTTTTGATAATCTACTACATCTACAAAAGCATACATTTTAACAAGACCAGCATTATCTTTTAAAGAAACTAAGTATGTTGGATTTCCATTTAAGTTAATTAATAATGGGAATGTTGATTTATACTTCATTTGTTGTACTTGACCTTCTGCTGAATCCATTGCAGAATACTCTTCTGCTCCTGCTACACTATAATATTTTGTTTCTTTGGTACGTAGATTTGTAAGAATAAATCCAATATTTGATTCATCTGCTATTACTGAAGTGATTCCTGTATATAAGAATACATCATCATCCTGAGCTAAATAATTATATCCTGTTGTTGTTGCAACTACTTCTTTTTGACCAAAAATTGTATTCCAGAAACCATTTTTATATTGTCCCCAGTCAGCAACTTGTTCTAGAATTAAATCTGCTTCATATACATGATCTACCCAATTAGGAACTTTATCTACATTGTAGTATTTACTCTTTCCTGTGATTGGATCAAAAATAATTAATCCAACAACATCTCTTCTCATTCCTACTCCCACATATTTAACAACACTTGCTGTCCAGTAAGGATTTCCATCATTATCAATTTCAAAATTTACAGACTCAATATTTTTTGTTGGATATGACATTTGAATCTTACGATATAAGTTCTCATTGAAATAAGCAGAAGGTGCATATTTCATTCCTTTTTCCATTTTTATTAGATTTGCTTTACCTGTTGTTGAATTTACTGTGATGTATGCTTTAATACCATTTTTACGGTTTGTTATCCATTTAATGAAACCATGATATTCTAGAGGTGTTACTCTCATAATTTCATCATTGTAATTGATTTGAGTATAGACATCAGATACATCAAATTGAGAAACTAACTCACTCATTTGACCCATGGTACGATCTCCAATTTTTAACGTAGAATCTCTATCTAATAATGGTAGTTTATTAAAATCTACTTCTTTAATTTCTTCTTCAAATACAGCATTTTCTACTTTAATACGTTTATAATATGCTTCACTATTAAAGAATGGAGTACAGAAGAAATTTACAATAAATATTCCTACTAAAATAATTGGTAAAATTGTAAATAATTTATATACCTTTAAGTTTTTCATAGGTTTTTTATTGAATAATTCTGATATGGTTACTCTAGCACTAAATATGGTATGGCAACATAAGAATACACATGATATTAATATGATGTATGCCCAAAATGCCCAATTAGAAATATTTAAAGCTGGGTAGCATGCATAGTAATAAATACCTGCGAATAATAAAGTTATAATTAAACTTTTTAAAATATGATATTTTTTCATATAATCAACTCCTTAGTATTATTATATTTTATTTCATAAAAAAAAGGAAGATATTACCTTCCATATTTATTTTTAATGTAGCATTTACCACACATTGGTTTATACTCTACTTTATCATCTGATCCATCTATTAAAATAGAATCTCCTTCTACTGCAAAAACTCCATTTACAAATCTAGCATTAAAGTTAGCTGCTTTTCCGCAAGAACAAATTGTTTTTAATTCTACTAATTCATCTGCTAATTCAAATAAACGTTTACTTCCTTCAAATAAATTTGTTTGAAAATCTGTTTTTAATCCATAACAAAGTACAGGAATATCATACATTTTAGATGCAATCCATAATTCTTCTACTTGTTTTTTACTTAAGAATTGTGCTTCATCTACTAAAACACAAGCTACATCTTTATTCCAATCTTCATAATATGGTTCAAAAGAATCATCTGGATTAATTAAGATATCTACTTTTCTATGGATTCCAATACGGGATTCTAACTGATCATCTGCTTTGGTATCAATACTGGATTTTATTACGACAACCCTTTTATCATTCTCATTATAATTATGTGCTACTTGCATTAGTGCAGTTGATTTTCCACAATTCATTGCTCCATATCGAAAACTTAATTTTGCCATAAAAAAACCCTCCTGTATTAAGGATAACAGAAAGGGTATTATTTGTCTATTATTTTATGTATTAAATCTTGATTGTAATATACTTGAATTCCTTTAGGTATTAATTTTATTTCAAATGATTTTGAAGTGAATACTTCTCCATCTACATTACTTGATATTTCTATATCAGAAGTTATTTTTAATTCATTTGTTTGTATTTTTCTAACCTTTGGAGAATTCTCATGAAAAGCATATTTGATTCCAGCAATTAATCTCATCATATTAAAACGATCCGTTTTCTTTACCAAATAAACATCTAATAATCCATCTTCTAGAGAACTCTTAGGAGCAATTTTATATCCTCCTCCATAGTATCTAGCATTACATACAGCGATGGTTGTGAAATCAGAATCAATACATTCATTTTCTATTTCTATTTTCATATGTCTAGGTTTATAAGTTAAGAAATGATAAAAGACTCCTGTCTTATAACGATTTTCTTTTCTTATTTTTTCATTATGAACAAAATTAGAATCATTACCAATATCTGCATCTATTCCAAAACATACTACATTAATAAAATACTTATTATTAATCTTTCCTAAATCAATGGTATTTATTCCTTCTTTTAAAAGCTCTTTATTTGCTCTGTAGAAGTCATTTCCTGTTCCATATGGAATGTATCCTAAAATGTTATTTTGAATATCCATAGCGTTTAAAACACGGTTTATGGTACCATCTCCACCTACTGGTAAAAGAATACATTTTTCTCCTTTGTATTTTTTAATAATATCTTCCGTAGACTCTTTTTCATTATTAATTTCTATTTTGTATTCTATTTGTTCTTTTTCACAAACTTCTATTATTTTTTCTTTTAATTCTTTTGTTTTCTCTTTTAAACTAAAAGAATTAATTAGAAAGATATGTTTCATACTATCCCTCCTAGTCTCATTATATCATAAAAAAAGAAACTAATTATAAAGATTAGCTTCTTCTTTTGTTTGTACTCCAATTACTAATTTATATTGTCCACCTTGTACTTGTTCATCTACTCTACAAGTTTGTAAAATTAATATTTTACTATCCTCTTTTAATTCAATTGGAATATTATATTTTGATTTACTTTTTAATTTTTCAATATGTTCTTTCCAAGTTAATCCATTAAAAGAATTAATATTTACATAATCAAAATCTTTTTTCTCTAAGTAGATAGAAAAGATATCATAAGTATATTTTTTGTCTTTAAAGTATAAATACATTTTAGGATGTGTTTTATAAAACTCTAAATCATCATATTTATATAATTGTCTAAAAGGCATTTCTGTATCATAATCATAAGCACTATGTCCATAAATTAAGATTTTCTTATCTCCTTCTTTTACACGATAATCCATAAAAGGAGTTCCTTTACTATTAACACTATGATCTAATTTATGAGTTAAGTAATATTCATTATTATAAGTTTTTACAATTGGTATTGTCATAACTTCTGGTATTTCTAAAAAAGCAATAATATCTGCATTTTTATAATCTGATTGCAACTGACTAATATTAATACCAGTCTTTTTTATCTCTTCTTTTTGTTCAGTTTTCTCTTTTGCTTGAACTTGTTTAGGTTCAATTGTATTTGTTATTTCAAAAGTAAAGAAACTAAATATTAAGAATACAGAGAATAAAGATAAGAAATATTTAATAACTGAATCAATTGCTTTCTTTTCTAATGATTCTTTTTTCTTAGTAGTAGTTCTTTTCTTAGGTGTTGTCTTTTTAGAATTTGTTTTCTTTGAAGTAGTCTTTTTTGTAGTAACTTTTTTCTTTGCTTTAGGAGTTTCTTCTTTTACTATTTTTTTAGTTGTACTCTTCTTAGGAGTTGCCTTTTTTGTACTTGCTTTCTTTGCGGTTTTAGGAGCTTCTTCTTTTACTACTTTTTTAGTTGTACTCTTCTTAGAAGTTGCTTTCTTAGTAGTTGCCTTTTTTGTACTTGCTTTCTTTGCTTTAGGAGCTTCTTCTTTCACTACTTTTTTAGTTGTACTCTTTTTAGGAGTTGCTTTCTTTGTAGTTGCCTTTTTCGTACTAGTTTTCTTTGTTGTTTTAGGAGCTTCCTCTTTCACTACTTTTTTTGTTGTAGTCTTTTTCTTAGGTGCTGTTGTTTTCTTAGTAGTAGACTTCTTTACGACTTTCTTTTCTTCTAATTTCTTAGCTGCTACTGGTTTCTTTTTTGTTTCTTTTTTAGCTGTTTCTTTCTTTGTTGTTGGTTTCTTTTTGGTACTTGTTTTTTCCATAGTATCCCCTCTTTTAATTGGCTCCTATTATAACACAAAACTTATAAAAAGAAAAGAAGAATCTTATGATTCTTCTTATTCAAATACTTTTTTGAATCCAGCTGTTAATAAACCAACTAAGATTGTGATTAGATAGATAATTCCGATATTCTTTCCATCAGAATTACTTGTATCTGGTGGGATAATTTCAATTCCTGGATCTAATGTATTTTCAATGTTGTATTTGTTGTATGAAATGATGTAGTTAGCAACAGGTCTTTCTTTAATTTCATAAACAATTTCATGTCCATCTACGAATTGTGGTAATTGTTCAAGTGTAGCTTCCCAATTATCTGCTTCTGTAATTTTTAGACTCTCAATTAATTCTCCATCTGCAAATACATCTACAATGATAAAGTCAGGTCTGAAGTTGTATTCATTGTTCTTATCATTCCATGTCTTTGTAATATGGATATCAATTTTTTGAGGAGTATGAGTATTAATTACTTCAGTTCCACCATCAATTTCTTCGTATTCTGTTGTGTAGTTTTCAACTGGTTTTTCTTTAATAGTATATACGATTGGTACTCCACCTTTTCCAGTTTCAGGATCTTTTCTAAATGCTGGTAAATCTGTGAATGTTGTTGACCAATCATTTGATTCAAATACAGTTGCTTCAGCAATTTGTACTCCATCTGCGAATAGATAGAAAGTAATGCTTTCTGGACGCATTCCATCATTGTCATCATCATCGTTCCATGTCTTTGTTACAATGTAGTTAACTTTTTCAGGAGTGTGTTCATTTACAATCTCTAATAAGATAGATTCATCTGTTCTTCCTGTTTCACTTGAATTTCCTTCATATCCAGCAACACTTTGTTCTTTTGCTACCCATTCGATTTCTACACCGTTGTCATATTTTGGAAGTCCAGATACTGTATATGACCAGTTATTTGCTTCCTCACCTTGTGGTTTTGGAATAACAATTGTTTTAACGTAATCGCTTATAGCTTTTTCGTTTATCATTGGAATTAAGTCTACTGTGATTGATTCTGGTCTTTGACCATCTACATTCTCAGCATCGTTCCATGTCTTTGTAATAACAATTTCTCTTGTTACTGGAGTATATTTATTTGTAATAGTACGTTTTTCTTGATCTACTGTTCTAGTGTAATCAACAATTGGATTTTCATCGATTGTATATTCAATCTCTTCTCCACCTTCATACTTATCTAGATCAGTGAATGAATATTTCCAACTACCATCTTCTCCAGCTGAAATTGTTTTTTCTTTGAAGTAGTCACCATTCTTATTAAGGATGATTGTAATTGATTCAGGTAACTCGATTCCATAAATGTTATCTTGTGTATCCCAAATCTTTTCAACATCTACTTGAGTCTTAATAATGTCGTGATGATTTGTTAATGTATATTTGATTCCAATTACATTTCCTTCTTCATCCGTTACATCTTCTGGTTGTGGATTTTCATCTACTAATGTATATCCATCAATTTCTGATTCTTTAACTGTATATTCTACTAGTTTTCCACCTTTACCAGTTTCAGGATCTTTTTCTTTCTTATCAAGATCTTTAAATGTATTTTTATATCCATTTCCTTCATTTAACTCAATAGTTTGATCTGTTTCAACACCATCTCTTACAAGAGTAATTGTAATTGGTGCTCTCATACCATCTTGGTTATCATTATCATCCCAAACTTTTTCTACTGTTACTTGTGTCTTTTCTGGATTATGAGTATTTGTAACTGTATATCCATCTTCAGCATTTCCACTAATTTCAGCAGTGTATTCATCTACTGGAGTTTCTCTGATTGTATATTCAATTGGAGAACCTTCGAAGAATTCTTCTAAGTCTTCGAATGAATAATACCATGGGTTACCATCTTCATCTTTATCTTCAGCTGTTAAGGCATGTTTTGCTACTACTACTGCTTCAGGAGCATCACCTTTCTTAGCTAATAATTCGATAATAATTGAATCTGGACGATATCCATCTTGATCATCATTATCTACCCATTCCTTTGTAACACAGATATTTGTTTTAGAAATTGTATGAGTATTTGTGATAGTGATTGTAGAACCGTCTTCACTAAATACTGGTTCTCCAGCCATAGTATATTCAGCTATTTCTTCTCCGTTTACATCTGTTTCAGTAACAGTATATGTAATTTCTTCTCCACCTTCATATTTAGGTAGATCTTTGAATGTGTCTTTCCATTCTTCTGGTTTTAATTCAGTTTCTCTTACTTGAGTTCCGTTTGCTAGTAATTGAACTTTAATACTTGCAGGTCTCATACCATCTTGATCTTTATTATCATCCCATATTTTTTCAACGGTTAAATCAATTAAGATTGGTTCATGTTTATTTGTTAGTGTTGTAGTATCTTCTACTACTTCTGGATCTAATAATGTGTATCCTTCTGGAACAGATTTTTCAGTCCATGAGTATTCAATTACTTCACCACCAGCATAAACATCTAAGTTATTAATGGTTGCTGTCCATTCATTTCCTTCATTTAATGTAACAGTTTGAACTTCAGAGTTTCCTGCCATTAATGTTACATCAATAGATTCTGGTTGCATACCATCTTGATCATCTGCATCATCCCATACTTTTATTACTGTACGTGATGTTTTTTCTGCACTGTGAGAGTTTGTTAATGTAGTTAATTCAGCTACTAAGTAATCTCCCTCATTTGTTGGGTCAGTTGCTGTATCTGTTAAAGTATAATCTTCAATGTCTTCCTCTTCCCAACTATATTCAATTTCTTCTCCATCTGCGTAGTAATCTAGGCCACTAACTGTTGCTGCCCATTGATTTTCTTCATTTAAAGTAACAGTTGTATAAACCTCATCACCTGCATATAGAGTAACTTCTAATTCATCTGGACGTTTTCCGTCTTGGTCACTGTTATCGTCCCAAACTTTCTTAATGCTACGTTCAGTCTTATGAATTTCATGAGAGTTTGTGAATGTTGTTAATTCAGCTACTAAGTAATCTCCTTCTACTGTTGGATCAGTTGCTGTATCACTTAGAGTATATTCTTCAACATCTTCCTCTTCCCAAGAGTATTCAATTTCTTCTCCATCTGCGTAGTAATCTAGGCCACTAACTGTTGCTTTCCATTCGTTTCCTTCATTTAAAGTAACAGTTGTATAAACCTCATCACCTGCATATAGAGTAACTTCTAATTCATCTGGACGTTTTCCGTCTTGGTCTTTACTATCGTCCCAAACTTTCTTAATGCTACGTTCAGTTTTATGAACTTCATGAGAGTTTGTGAATGTTGTTAATTCAGCTACTAAGTATCCATTTTCTTCTGTTGGATCAGTTGCTGTATCACTTAGAGTATATTCTTCAACATCTTCCTCTTCCCAAGAATATTCAATTTCTTCTCCATCTGCATAGTAGTCTAAGTCACTAACTGTAGCTTTCCATTCGTTTCCTTCATTTAAAGTAACAGTTGTATAAACTTCATCATCTGCATATAGAGTTACAGTTAATTCATCTGGACGTTTTCCATCTTGGTCTTCACTATCATCCCAAGATTTCTTAACGCTACGTTCAGTCTTATGGTTTTCATGAGTATTCTTTAATGTGATAATGTATCCAATTACATTTTGATCATCATCTAATTCTTCTACTTCAGTTGTTGCTTCTTTGTCTAATGTATATTCTTCAATATCTTCTTCTTTCCAAGAATATTCAATTTCTTCTCCACCTGCATAAACGTCTAAGTTATCGATTCTACCTGACCAGTTGTTTGCTGGAGTTAATTCTACTGATTTTCCAGTTTCTTTTCCGCCAGCTAGTAATTGTACAGTTAAACTTTCTGGTCTCTTGCCATCATGATTATCATCATCATCCCAAGATTTTACTACTGTACGTGCAGTCTTTTCTGCACTATGAGAATTTGTGAATGTTGTTAATTCAGCTACTAAGTAATCTCCTTCTACTGTTGGATCAGTTGCTGTATCACTTAGAGTATATTCTTCAACATCTTCCTCTTCCCAACGATATTTAATTTCTTCTCCATCTGCATAGTAATCTAAGTCACTAACTGTTGCCTTCCATTCGTTTCCTTCATTTAAAGTAACAGTTGTATAAACTTCATCATCTGCATATAGAGTAACTTCTAATTCATCTGGACGTTTTCCGTCTTGGTCACTGTTATCGTCCCAAGATTTCTTAATGCTACGTTCAGTTTTATGAACTTCATGAGAGTTTGTGAATGTTGTTAATTCAGCTACTAAGTATCCATTTTC
>JAEEGL010070994.1_pt1 | contig 23989 bp, 12 predicted proteins | sample 9134231 | NCBI WGS metagenome assembly JAEEGL01 (sample SAMN16246548, study PRJNA631951) | gut metagenome | biome: gut microbiome; feature: rumen; material: fiber-attached | host: Bos | place: Iran: Karaj | collected 2018-10
GATTATTCTATTTCTGATTCTAAATTATATTATTATAGAAATAGTAGTTCTAATGATTATTCTACTATTGATTTAGTAAGAACTAATGGAACTGAAGGTACTGTAAGTATTCCATTTATTAATGGAACATTACATGGTTACGTTAAGAGAAAATTAAAAGCTAGTGCTAATCAAGAAACAATTAATTTAATAAATTATTATTTCGGTGATGAAATTAGTTCTGCTGACATTGGAAATATTGTTTATACTATTAATGCTCAAAATAATGTATGTTCAATACAATTTAGTCCAACTACTATACAACAAAGAAATGTAGTAGGTTATGATATAACATTATCTAATTCTAGTAAGTCAGTTAACTTCTATAATGTAGTACCTGATTCTAATAATAAAATAGATATATTATTTTCAGATATTAAATCATTAATGTCTCAAAATGAAAATGATATATTATATATTACTGCTAATGTTAAAGCATATTATGATACTGGAATTTATGGTGTTAATGCTGAAAGTAAAGGCAAAGGATATGCTTTCCAATTAACTAACTATACTTATCAAAAACATGGTGGTAAATTTGCATTTAATAGAGATTCATTTGATTCTGCTAATAAGAATGTAAAATATTCATATATTCATAATAGTTCAACAGTTCAAAACTTTAATTATGAATTAGAAAATGGATATATGATATTTAATAATGATAAAGTTAGTATTAAAGTATTAGATACTAAAAATGCTACATGTTCTGATAATTGTAGATTCTACTTTACTGCGATTACTCCAACACTTGAAATAACAAGAGAAACTGTTGGTGTTACTACATTTAATTTTGCAGGAACTATAAGTGGTATTGAAGAGAGTTATATACCTAACTTTAAAATAGTAGCTGATACATATAGATGCTTAAATGATAGTTGTTCATCTAATACTTTAGAATCTAAAACTTGGTTTACTTTAGATGAATTTAATAATAGTGCTAATATAATAAAAGATTTAGATACTAATACATCATATAGAGTTTATTATTATTGGACTATAGATGATACTAATATGCATGAATTCTTCTTTAAGAATACAAATGATAGTACATATTATTCTAGTTTTACTACTAAAGATAATATTGGTATAAGTAGTGCTTATGCATATTATAGAGGTAGTTATTATTACAATACTAGAGAATTATATATATCATATTTAGTTAGTGTTTTAGAAGGATATGATGGAGTAGATTATTCTATTTACTATATGGAAAATGGAGTTGCTCATGAAGCTATGTCAATTCCATCAGATACATTAAATAATCTTGTACTTGGTACAACAGGTGGAAGATATACAAAACATATTAATATTAAACATATTTTAGAAGCTGGAAAAACATATTATATTGATATAAAACCTTATTATATTAAGAATGGTGAAAAGAAACCACTTGCATATACTACTGGAGTTAAATTTAATTTTACTATTCAAAAACCTGGTATTACAGTAAGCAGAATTTCTGATATTTCTAATAATTCATTTAGTATTAGAGTATTATTAAAAGATACATATAATGTATTAGGAGAATATCAAACATATAAAGTATTTGCAGTATCTAATGATGTTAGAACTGAAATAGGTCAAGGTACTTCAGGACAAGCTGTTGTATTTGATAATGTTGTATGTTCTGGTGATTCTTGTGATATTGTAGTTCAATATAAAATGGATAAAAAGAATTTAAATAACTATACTAATGTAGAATCAGTTCATAGTATTACACTATTAAATGATATTTATATTGGTAATGCATCAGTTACATCTATAACTGATACTTCTAAGATTAGAATATCATTTACTGATTCATATAAGTTAACACAAGCTAATAATATAATATATACAATATACGATGAAGAATATAATGTCGTATCAAATGTTGATTCATTCACACCAACATGGGGTGAAAGTGGAAATGCCTTGTATTTAGATCTTCCAGAGAATCTACAATCAGGTAGTTACACTATTCAATTGCAGGTATATTACAATACCGATCTTGTTGGTAATGTTTCACTTGACTATGTAAAGGGGTGAAATGAATAATGAAAAACAATACTAAATTATTTGTTTTATTATCAACTTTACTTGTTGTTTTATTAGGAGTCTTCTTATTCTTTATAATAAGATATTCTAAGATTGAAAAGAATGTATATGATATTGAAGAGGGTAGTGTTTTATATACTGCTTCTCTTCAATATATAAAAACAAGTGGTAAAGCTAAAATAAAACAAGCATTTAATGGTAATTATTATTTATATGAAACAAATGGTGTTGAAACAACAAAACATAAACTAGGTAAATCTGTTGTTGTTTCTGTACCAAACAACTCTTACATTGATTTATATGGAGATGCTTATCTAGTAAATATTGATGGAGAGGTTGTTCAATATAAAAAGACTAATAAAGTATCAAAAGCTAGTCCTACTAAGATATTTAAATTAGATGATAGAAAATATCTAATGGTTGATTCAAATATAGTTAGTAAGAATGATAAAGTACTTAATACTAATGGTTATTTATATATAGAAATTGATAAAAATGGTAATGCTTCTTTTGCTAATAACAACTTATCATTTAAAACAATAAATCCAATTGTATTATCAGGAAGTCAATTAGATTTTGATATCGCTAATGAAACAGTAACTTATGATAAAAAAGATTATAGTTTAAAATCTATTATTGGTAGTAGTAATAAATATGTAAGAAAAGAAAATGCTATTATTACTGATAATAAGAGTACAAATGAGACAGAAAGTAATACTACATCTAAATCAAGTTCAACTAATAGTACTGATTCTGATCCATTTGTAGAAATGGACATTGGTTATTATGATGACTATTTAAATAGTATTATAACTAGTGTAAATAATTTAGTTGTGTCATTAAGAAATGCTAATGATACATCTTCTAAATTAATAAATCAAAAAACTGTTTATTATGATTTTAATAAATGGGTTGCTCTTAAGGGAGTAGCAACAACATCTTCTACAATAAATGTAAGTTATTCAGTATTTGACCCAAATAGTGAATATGATGTAGTATTCGTAAGATTAACTGATCATAATGATAATTCTAAAATTTATTATTTAAATAAGAATAATACTAGTTATTCTATTGGAGATTTAGTACCTGATACTGAATATAATTTACAATTTGGTTATAAATCAAATAATTCAAATAAAGAACATATTGAAGATGAAGTAGTAGTTAGTACTTGTAAAGCTGCTTATGATTTAAAAGTAAATAAAATAAGTACTAAAAATATTGTTGGTTCAACAAGTATGCAAATAACAATTTATTATGATTTAAAAGTAGATTTAAATTATAAATTTAAAACAGCTAAATTAACATTTACATCTAATGGTAATGAACTTGCAACAACTACATTAAGCAATGATGCTTCTGTAAATACAGCAACTGTTATATCATCAGATCAAATAGGAGAAAATGGTATATATCATGGAAAACTTGAATTAGAAGAAAATGTGTTATTTGATTCAAGTGGTGCTGAAAATATATTAAGTTTAGATGAAGTTGTTATATGTAATAGAACTGATACAAGTTCTTGCGCTATTGATCCAAAAATTAAAGTTAATTATAAATTTTATAATGAGTAAAGGAGTGAAAATATGGAAGTAGTTATGTCTGCAACATTATATTGTATAGGTATTATGACTGGACTTGCTTTTTTAGGACTATGTATAGGTATTGGTCTTATTGGTTCTAAGGTTGCTGAAGCAGTTGGTCGTAACCCTGAAACAAAAGGCGATATTGTTCATTCGGTAATGACAGTATTAATTGTTATGACAATATGTTTACTATTCCTATTCCTATTTATTTTCTTCTTATTATTCTTTAATCCTCTATTAGTTTAATATGATTACATCGATAATAGTAATAGCATTAATACTAGTCTTAATGATTATAACAGTATATTTTATACTTAAAAGTATGCTAGGTAGTGTTAATGAAAAAGGAAAAGAATATTTTACAATTAAGTTAAGTGAACTTGATAATCAAAATAAAAAAGAAAAAAATTATGAGGAAGAAGAAGAGGAAAAGGAAAAAGTAGTTCAGGTATTATTACCTAATGAATTAAATCAAAATCAAGATTCTATAGTTTTATATCAATCTAAAAATGTTAATGAATTTGATGTAAAAGATGTATTAAAATTCATTAAAAAGATAGATGCAAAGTTTAACTATGATGATAGATATATAGTTGAAGAATTTGCTAAACAAACTATTGAAGATAGTAGTGATGAAAAATACAATAAATTAGTTAAAGTTAAAAAATTAATTGAAAAAATTGGTATATATAAACTACTTACTTCTAATGATGAAGAGATTGATGAATTTAAAAACGAAATAAATAAAATTGATGATGAAATAGTCAGTATATATGAAAAAGTAAATGGATTCTTTGATTTAGAAAACTTTATAGCTTATTTAGATATAGAAATAAGAAAAGCTGATCCTATGATATATGTACTTGTAGGAAATAAGAATGTTTCTTTTAATGATGTAAGTGATAGAGTTAAAACTATGTATAAAGAAGAAGTTTATAGAGGAATAAAGATTATTTATAAAGGAAATATTTACGACTATAGTTTAGGATAAAAATGGTGGTGGCTATTAATGGATAATACTATTGATAAATTAATTAATAAGAGAACTGAAGACATTGAAAATGGTAAAAATGTATTTGGTACTGGTAAAATAATCAAAATAATGGATTTTATTGTAGAAGCAGTAGGTTTAGAAAATGCTTTCTTCTATGAAAAAATTAAAATTGGAGAGAATTCAATTGGTTATGTTACTAAACTAGATACTAATAAAGTTATCATTTCTTTGTTGTACAAAGGTGGTAATATCAGTATTGGTGATATGGTATATCAAACTGGTGAAGAATTAATGGGAGAGTTCTCTTTAGAATCAATAGGTAAGATAGTTGATTTATTTGGAAATGATAAACTTCTAAATAAAAAATTTACTAATACTATAAATATTCCAGTAGAACATGAAATTGTTCCAATTATGGATAGAACAAGCGTTAATAGACCATTAGAAACAGGAATAGCAGGTATAGATTTAATATATCCAATTGGTAGAGGTCAAAGACAATTGATAATTGGAGATAAGAAAACAGGTAAAACACAAATTGTATTAGATACTATAGTAAATCAAGCTAATAAAAGTGTTTTATGTATATATGTTGCGATTGGTAAAACTAAAAAAGAAGTTAAAGAAATATATTATGAATTATTAAAAAGAAAAGCAACTGATTATACATTAATAATTACTGCATTCTATGATGATGTTCCACCATTACTATATTTAACTCCTTATTTTGCTACATCAGTAGCAGATTACTATATGAAAAATGGTTATGATGTATTAGTAGTAATTGATGATTTAAAAAGACATGCTGATGCATATCGTGAAATAAGCTTATTATCAGGAAAAAGTCCTGGTAGAGATGCTTATCCTGCTGATATATTCTATTCTCATGCAAGATTATTAGAAAGTGGATGTCAATATAAGAATGGAGCTAGTATTACTATGCTTCCACTAGTAGAAACAAAAGCTGGATTAATCACTGATTATATTTCAACTAATATTATATCTATTACTGATGGTCAAATAGTATTATCTGCTAAAAACTTCCAAAAAGGACAAAAACCAGCAATTAATTATGGTTTAAGTGTTTCTAGACTTGGTGGTGCTGTTCAAACACCTGAAATGAAGAAATTAGGTGCTAAGATAAAACAAACATTACTTAGTTATTTAGAAACTAGAGATATATATGAACTTGCTAATATGGATGAAATGAGCCCAGAATTACAAAAAAGATTATTTGAAGGTAAAAAGATATTAGACAATCTAAATCAACAAAAATATAGCCCATTATCGTCTTTAGAAATGAGGAAAAGGTTTGATCCAAATGCTGTAGAAGAAGTTATACAAAAACCTGCAGTTCAAGCTCAACCAGCTGCTTCTCAAGCACCAGTTGCACCCGCAGTAGCAACTCAAACTACTACTGCTAAACCAGCAGCACAACCAAGTGCTACTCAAGCACCAACTGCTGCTCCGGCTACAACTCAACCACAGGCTGCTACTGCAAAACCGGTAGAAACTCCTACTGCTCAGCCTTCACAAACAGCACCTGCAGTAAGTAGTCAACCAGTAGCACAGCCAAGTGCCACTCAAGCACCAACTGCTGCTCCAGTAACAACTCAACCACAAGCTACTACTGCAGTACAACAAAGCACTACACAAGCGCCAGTAGCTAGTACTGTAGCACCAAAACCAACAGCTGCACCTGTTCAAAGTGCTCAGCCAGCACCTAAACAGACTGTTGCTCAAAATAATAATGTTCCTCAAAAACAACAGGTTCCTAATCAAAATAATAAAAAGCAAAAGAAGCATCCTAATAATCCTCCATCTAAAAAAATTAAGGGGTGATTAAAGATGGCAAGTATTAAGAATATAGTTAAGGTTATGAATTTTCACTCTTTAATTAGAGTTGATAAAGCTAAACAAGAGGCTGCTAAATATTTTGAATTTGAAAAAGATATAACTAAAGTTTTATATACTGTAGTTAATAATAGAAATTTAAAATTAGATAAAAAAATGATGCTAGAGAATCCTAATGGAATTACTATTAATATATATTTAGGTAATGATTTGGGATTCTGTGGAGCATTTAATAGTCAAGTATATTCCGCTGTTAAGGGAGATGAAGATTCATATAAAATAATAATTGGTAAAAAGATATACAATGCTATATCTAATGATGACAAAGTATTATTTAAATGTGAGAAAGAAGAATTCAATGATAAAATTGAAGAAATAGAGCAAATTATTAAAGATTATATATTAAATAAAAAAGTAAAAGAGATGAATATTATATATAATCACTATGTAACTATTAGTTCTATTATATATGAAAGGAAAAAAGTATTCCCAGTAGTAGAATTAGATGAAGAAATAGATGAAAAGATATTAAAACTAGATTTCTTAACTGAAACTAATGTAGATGATTTAGTATCTAGTTTAATTGTGTTATATCTATGTTATAACATTAAGATATTAGAATGTAATAGTTATGCAGCTGAGAATATTACAAGAGAAAGAATAACAAGAGAATCTATTAAAAAAATAGAAGAAATTGAAACTGAAAGAGAAACTTTAAAAAGAATAGAAGAAAAAGAAAGTAATTTTAAGAAACAAATTACAAATAGACAAAGCAATAAAAAGAAACAATAAAGGAGTTGATAAAGATGGTAGGTAAGATAATAGCAATATCTGACATTAATGTTAAAATTTTCTTTGATATTATGTCTGATTTAAAAATACATGATATCTTAGTAACATCAACAGAAAATAGAACATATAAATTCGAGATAGTTGAATTATCAGGAAACGTAGTAACTGCCATCCCACTATCAGGTGTAATTGGTTTAAGAAGAGGATTAAATGTTATCTTAAATAGTGATGGATTAAAAATAGAATATTCTGATAATATTTTAGGACGTGTATTTAATTCATATGGAGAATTAATTGATTCTGCTGGGCCTATTAAAGGTGGATATGAAAAGAGTATCTATAATAATAATTTAAGTCTTGCTGATATTAATATAAATACTGATATTATTCATACTGGTATTAAAGCTCTTGATTTTTTCTCTCCAATAGCAAAAGGATTTAAAATGGGTCTACTTGGAGGAGCTGGAGTTGGTAAGACTGTAGTTATTAAAGAATTAATTAATAATATTTATAAGAGTCGTAGTTCTAATGCTGTATTTATTGGAGTAGGTGAACGTTTAAGAGAAGGTAAAGAATTATATGATGAAATGGTAGAATCTAAATTATTAGATAAGATTTCTATTGTTTTTGGTCAGATGGGAGATAATCCAGTTGCTAGATCTAAAGCTGTATATAGTGGACTTACTCTTGCAGAATATTTAAGAGATGAAAAGAATCAAGATGTGCTTCTTTTTGTAGATAATATTTATCGTTATGTACAAGCTAAGAGTGAAATATCTGCAGAATTAAATCACTTCCCAGTTGAAAATGGTTATCCTACTACTATGGCAAGTGATGTATCTGAAGTTGAAGAAAGAATCAACTCTTTACAAAATGGATCAATAACATCATTCCAAGCAATTTATGTACCAGCTGATGATATGAATGATGAAGCTGTGCAAACAATAACATCTCATACTGATGGACAAGTCGTTTTAGATAGAAAAGTCGCTGAAAAGGGCTTATATCCTGCTATAAACTTATTTAAAACATCAAGTAAATTAATAGATGTAAGTTATGTAGGAGAAAGACATTATAAATTAGTTGAAGATGTATTAAAATACTTATCTAGATATGAAGAATTAGAAGAGATTATCGCAGTATTAGGTATTGATGAATTATCTCAAGAAGATAAAGAAATATTCTATAGATCTAGAAAAATACGTAATTATTTTACTCAACCAATGTTTGTTGCTGAAAACTTTACTAATATACCAGGTAAATTTGTACAAATTGAAGATGTATTAGATGATGTAGAAGCTATATTAAGTGGTAAATATGATAATGTAGATGAAGGTAAATTCTTATATATAGGAACTATTAAGGAAACTAGTTTCTATGCTGCACAGTCACAAATACCTGCCTCTGTTACAGCACCAACAACAACTGTACCTAATAATGAGGGAGCTGTTGCTAATGCTAGTTAAAATATTTACATTAAAAAGTGGTTTAGAAGTTATAAATGATGCTAATGCGGTTAGAATTATTAGTAAAGATTATAACTTATTAATATTAAAAGATTATGTTTCTATTATTGGTAAAATAGAAGGTAATGTTGAAATTGAATATGGAGGAAAAACTAAAAAAATAGAAAATGTAATAGCATATTATGTATGCTATAACAATCTTTTTAACTTAATGATTGAAGGAGAATAACATGACTGAAACAATGTATTATTTAAGTAAATTATTACCTTATATTGTATTATTTCCAGTATTTGCAGTAATGTTACTTGCATTGCTTTATTTATTATTTAAAAAAGGCATGAATAATAACAATGTTTCTTTATATGGATTGTTTTTAGGTTTTTCTAAAAAAGATATATTATCATTAGCATTAGTTTTTATACAATATATAGTTATAATTGAGACTTTATTTTTAAAGGAACTATCATTTTATAGTATTTTGTTTATATTTACTCCAATATTGATGTATGGTATAATCAATTTAGAATTTTCTAATATGATAATGAACATAATAAGCTCACTATTTCTACTAGTTTTATGTTTTTTTGAAAGAACATTTTTATCATATTTTTTAGATATAAATAGTGTTTGGTATATATTCTTTTTATTTTTAGCCGTATGTATTTTTATCATTATTTTAGACACATATTTACTAATGAGAAATATAAATAATCTTACAGTTAATAGAATAAATAAAGAAAAAAAATTAAAAAATAATGGAGGTATTTATGGAAAATCATAAAAATGAAATTATTTTAAGTGCTATTGGGCTAGTATTAATCGTAGTGTTTATTTTTTTTATGGTAAGATCAAGAAATACTATTGAACAATATTCATTTTCAAAAGATGAAGAGATATATTATTATGTTGATGATACTCTTATGGAATATAAAGGTAAAATAGTATTAGATAGAAATAATAAAATAACTAATATAAGTACTGACGAATCTGATTGGAAGACTATTTCAGAACCTATTTATTTCAAGAATGAAGAGAAGGTAATATTTCCTAATACTATGGCTATTGTAAGACCAACATTAGGATTTAAACAAAATAGATTAAATTATTTTACAGTACTTAAGAATACTGAAAATAATGTTAAAGTATCAAATACTGATTTAGATATTAGTGTAAGTAACGCATTCTTATATGATGGCGTAAATACATACTTCTTTATAGATGATGTTAAACTTGAATATAATGATAAATCTATAGATTTACCTAGATTTTCTTATGTAAGATGTGGGCATAAAGATTATCTTTATATATATAATTATGAAACTAAAGAAATGATAGCAGAAACAAATGCAAATTATTTGGTTTATGCTAGTACAGCAGGTTATAAAATTAACTTAAGTACTGATAATCTTCAAGTAGGAGATAGCTCATTTGTTTTAGTAAAAGATATAAATAAATTGCCAATTATAAAGTGAGGTTTTTATGAAAAAAGCTATCGTACCATTATGCTTATTGATAGTAATTGGTTTAGCAATAGTTGTTTATATAAATAGATTTATTAATTATTCTATAGTTGAAGTAGATGGATATGCTTTTACTACTAATGCTCTAGCGACAAACTTAGCTAAAGCTGAAGAGGAAGAAAACATATCTGTAGAAAAAGTAGAAGTTAGTGATATCATTTATAAAAGCAATAAAAAGTTTTATGTTGGTGAAGAAAAGAAAAAGAATATAACATTAGACTATCCAATTATTTCAAAAGATACTTCTTCAATTTATATTGCATCCTCTGTAGGTGACTTAATTACAGAGGATTTTAGTCATGAAGTAGCATATGCAGGTAGTATTGTCACAGATGCTAAACTATATAATACAATTGATTATGAACAAGCAACTGATTACTCATATATGTTTGTTCAATTAAATAATGGAATATATGTAAATACAAAAGAATTTAATATAAAAACATACTTAGAAAATACTACTATTCCAGTAAACTCATTTATTAGATTTAACGAAAAATCAATTAATTATTACTATTTAATAAATGATAAATTTATATATGAAAGCTTACCAATAATTGATAGTAATGATAAAGTTACTATTGGAGACTTTGAAGGAACTTATAATAAGTTCTTAATTAACATGGGAATAATTAGAGATCCTAGTAAAAATGATGAGAATATTACTGGAGATGAAAATGGTACTGGTAATAACACTTCTAATGGAGAAATAGGTGATGGAGAAATATCTTCTGAAGTAGCTGAATCAAAACCAGAATATATTAAAAAAGAATCTAAAGAAAAAGAAGAGAAAAAATATGTTGCTCCAGAAGTATCTATTAGTGGTACTTATGCTAAAACATATTCATATAGAGGAGTTTTAAATATATCAGACCCTTCTGCTGCTATATCTAAGTCTCCTGTATTTGAATTTTCAATTAATGGATCTGTAGCACTTAGAAAATCAGTTAATTCTAAAGGCCCATTTAAAATATCAGGTTTACTTCCAAGTACTAAATATACAGTAACAGCTTATTATGAATATTTTGATGAATCTGGTAAAAAAAGACAAAAGAAAATAATGTTTAATAATAAAGAATATTCTGATACATTTACTACTGAATCAATTGATAATTTAAATGATTTAGAGTTTAGTTTTGGTGATATATCTGCTGATACTAATTCATTCTTAGTTAAGAGTATTAAGTTTAAAAATGATATAGAAGATGAAGTATTAAATGGTATAAAAGGTGTATCTATTAAAACAAATGAATCTACTTTTATATTTACTAATTCAGATTTAAAATATTTATTAAATTTAATAGATTTAGATTATAGTAGTGCTAAAATATTAAAATCTAATACAGAATATAATGCTAAATTCATAGTGACAGATACAGCAGGTAATGTTTTAAGAACTAAAAATGATACTTTCAGTTTTAAAACAAAACAAAAAGCTCCTGTTGCTAAGATTAATATTGCAGTTTCTAAGAACTTTACTAAAGCAGAAGCTAAATTTAATATAACTAATGTAGATAATGTAGAAGTATCTAAATACTATTATAATGTTTATGATGATAATAATAATTTATTTGGTACTGGTCAAATATTTGATGGACAAGATGAGTATACAATTACTGGCCTTGATACTGCTAAAAGATATGTAGTTAAAGTATTCTCTAACTATAAAACTAATGATGGTTATACATTTAATGATGTAGAAATAGGTTCAATAGATTTTATATCTTTTGATATTGAAAAATTAGGTAATATTCAATTCGTAGTAGATTTAAATAGTCAAAGGGAAGATTATTTGACTGATCATTCTGCATCAATAAATGTAGCTTACTTAAATTATGATGCTAATGATCCATTATTTGATTTATTAGATAATCAAGTTAAATTAAATATAGTTAATCATGAAACTGGAGAAGTTGAATATACCGGGAATGCTACTAAATATGATTTTATAGCTAGTTCTAATTATGATATTGGATATGGAGAAGATATTAAATTAAAATCTAATACTTTATATGATTTAAAGATAGATGCTAGCGTAACTTCTGGAACAAATGTTATTCCAATTAGAACTACTATTAATAGTAAAGGTTTCTCATTTACTACATTAAAGAAAGAAGCATATGTTTCAGTAACTAATTTATTTATTGCTAGTGGTTATATTGATTTTGATGCATATGTAGTTGATCCAGATAGTGCTATTTTAGATAAAAATGAAGAAACAGCAGAAAATATTAAATTAGAAATATATAATAAATCTAAAGAAAAAATATATTCAGAAGTATTAAATGTAACTCATTCTGATAAGAATGAAGAAATGATTAATAATAGAATTACTATTAATAGTTTAGAAAATAATAATGAATATGAATTTATATTTAAAGCAGATAGTTATAATGATAATATGAATTCTGATTCTGATAAAAAACTATTAGGATCTAATAATTTCTATATTACTGGTTTATCTGCTAATATTGATATTCAAGAAATGATTAAAACAGTTAACTTCTATCATCAACCAGAAGATAACTTATTTGATGTAACTGATATTACTAGATGGAAGAGTACTTTAAATAGTTCATTTAATATAACTGAAAAGATGAGTATTAGTGATGAAGGAAATACTATTACATTAGGAGCATATAATGGATATCGTGTATATAGTTACTATTTACCTGAGCTAATCGGACAAGATATAGTTTTATCATTTAAGGGTAAAAGAGGTACTGATAGAGAAGGCCAAATATGTATAATGAATAGTGTATCTAATAATGTAAAAAATTGTGTATTTACATTAGATTTAGATGAAAATTATCAAGAATTTAATAATTTATCATTTAAATTAAATAATACTGGTTATATAAGTTTCTATATAGCAGAAACTGATAATGAATTCTATACTAACTCAATTGTTTTAAAAGATTTTCAAATTGAAGTAGGCACTGAATCATCAGAATATAAAAAATATAATTCAGGGCGTGGCTATATAGGTACATTTAACACTAATGCTAAGATTAGAACTAAGCCAGAAGTAGAAAATCCTGAGATGACAGTAAATCAAGGAAATTACGACTATTTTGTATCTCTAATTAAGGATGATGTTAGAACTGAAGATGAAGTATTTGAAACAGATAATGGTAGTTTTGAAGATGAAAATGGAATTGAAAATAAACAAGAGTTTTCAGATATAGTAAAAGACTCTCATTATAAAGTTGCATTTAGTGTATATGACAAGGATTTAGAAAGATATTATGATCTAGATGTAGTTAATTTCGAAACAGATAGTGAAATTAGAGTTATTAAAAATACAACTGATTTCTTAAATATGCATAAAGCAGGACACTATGCAGCAGTTGCTGATTTAGATTTTAGAAATATTAGTTCTGTATACTCTGGAACATTCTCAGGTACATTAGATATGCAAGGACATAAAATCATTCTTGGTACATCTAATAGAACGTATTTAATTCATACACTTGGTGGTGGTGGAGTAGTTAAAAATGCTGATATACATTATTATCTAAATAATACTACAGGCAAAAGATATAACTGGGGTATTGTATATGATAATTATGGTATTATAGAAAACTTCATGATGACAATCGAAGAATCAACTAATGTAAGTAATTATGATTGGGCATTTATGAGTTATAGAAACTTTGGTATATATAGAAACTTCGTTATAAGAAGTAAAGCTCCAATACATGGATTTAGAAGTATGACACTAGGTGCTTTAAATAACTATGGTACGATTAAAAATGGATATGTATTTGCTGATGAAACTTCAATTGCTGGAGATAATCCAGATTTAAAGGGATATTCTATTGATGTTAGTCAAAATATTCCAACTATTGATAATAGTAATAAAAATACAGGTATAATGGCAGTATCGACTTCTGCAGGTTCAATAATAGAAAACATTTATATTACTTCTAAAATATATATAGGTGAAAATCCAGAACCAAAAGATAAAGTAGTTGGTACAGTAGCTGGGTCTGTAAGTTCAGCAACTATTAGAAATATATATGTATATGATGATACTTCACCTCTTGATAATACAAGAGATACTAGTCTTGATATTATGTTTGGAAAAACAAGTAATATTAACTATAGTAATATGTATTATATAAGTGAAGTAGAATATGCTAATACTTATTCTAAAACACAACAATTAACAGCATTAAAGAACGTTAAATTTCAAGATAATACTATTAACTCAGAAAATATGTTCTTAACTGATAAATCTTGGAGATTAAATATATTCCCATTATTAAAATTACCAGAATGTATGCCAAAACAAGAATATATCACTATTCCAAGTATATCTGGAGAAGATTTAAAATTCTTAGCAGTTGATGATATAGAATATTTAGATGGTGATTATTCTGCTAAAATTGCAATATCATTCTATAATCCAAAAGGATTAGTTATAAGAGGAGTAAACATAGATGGTATTGGTACAGTAGATTTATCTGGAAAACCATCAACTAATAGTGATAAGATTACTACTGCTATTTTAAAACTTAAGAATCCTTCTGCTTATAAATCATATTATACTTTATCATCTGTTACAGTTAATTCTGGAACAATAGATATGAATGCTCAAATGGCAATGGATTTATATTTAGAAGTAAGTAGTGTTAGTGCAATTACTGATATGAATACTAATTATAGATTAGTAGCTGATGTTGATTGTAATGTAGACAAATGTAAAAAACTTGGTACATATTATGGTAAATTAAATGGATCGGGCCATACTATTTCAAATCTAAGAACAAATGATTGTTTTATAAATTACTTAAGAGGAACATTAGAAAATATTAATTTTGATGACTTTGAAAATACAAAAACTAATGTAGCTAGAGTTGGTATTGTATGTACTCTTGACTCAAATGGTGATATTAAAGATGTACATTCAGAAAACTCTGTATTAACTGCATATTCTAATAATGGAACTGCTTATGTAGGTGGTCTTGTAGGATACGTTAATAATGGTACAATATCTAACTCTTCAGTAAATAATCTAAAAATTGTTAAAGATTATTTAATTAATGCTATACCTAATATTGGTGGCCTTGTAGGATATGGAAGCAATATTATAATTGATACATCTTTAGCAAGAAATATCAAATTAGAAAGTACTTCATTACCTGCTGATACATCAGGAATAGGAGGTATTATTGGAGTCTTTGCATCAGGTAAAATATCTAATGTATATTCAACTGGTAGAATACAAAATAATACTCAATATTTAGGTGGTATTGCTGGTAGAATTACTGGTTCAACCGCAGCAATTAACTCTGCTATATCTAAAGTAGATATAAATGCTGATCAAGATTATATCGGAGGTATTAATGGTTATACTGTAGCTACTAATACAATATCTCAAACAATAGTTTTAAATAATCTAAGCACTGTAAAAGATGATGCAGAATTTTATGATAGAACTAGTGGTACTAGTATTAATAGAAGTGCTAATTTTGCTTGGGATAAACAATCATTAAATAACATTATTACTAAAGATACTAATGGTGAGCAATTATTAACTCAAGAAGATTTATGGAATCCAGTTATATATAGTTCTAAAGTTGGTTTTGGAGCTGCTTGGGCATTAGAAAATAATTTCCATAGCGGATATATACCTTATTTAAAATCTTCAGATGATAAAATAATCAGAGGGCAAGGATTCTATGAAGATGAAAATCAAACTCAAACAGACTTAAGAATATATTATGAAGAATTATTTAAACTACATAGTTATTCTATTAATAAAGATGCTACTGTATATCTTCAAGGACATGAAAATGATAGTTATTATGCAAAACAATATAAAGTAGATATTTATATTGAAAATGCTCATAATTACTATATTAAATCACTTGTAATAGATGGTTTAAGACTAGTTTCTGTAGATATGGGATCAACTCCTGAAAGCGATAATATTACTCACATGAGAATGATATATGAACCAATTAAGTATCTTGATAACTATGTAATATCTGAAATAGTATATGAAGATGAAAATAGAGATGAACAAAGAATAAATGTAAATATGGTTCTAAATCTACCATTCTTCGGTATTATAAGAAATAAAGATGATTGGGCTAATATTGAAAGAAACTACTATGAAAACTATATTATTGAAAATGACATTGACTTATCTGGATTAACTAAAGAACAAATATATGGTAAATCATTTAATAGATTAGTTGGTTATCCAGGTGAAAGAACAAAAATAATGAATGCTAAATTAGAAACTAATAAAGTAGGAGAGTCTCTAATTGATACTATAGTTACAGAAATTAAGAATATAGAATTTAATAATACTTCTATTAAAAATACTGCGAATGGTGATTATTCAGGTATTATTAAATATCTAAATGGTTCAATGAGTAATATGAACTTTATTAATACTAAAATAGATGTGCCTAAGATAAGATATGCTGGAGTTGTTTCTATTAATCAAGCTCCTGAAATTAGAAATATTTATGTAGATGATATGGAAATTAGCGGTAAAACTTATGTAGGATTTATTGGTAAGAGTAAATCTCTTCCAGTAACTAGTGTTACATTAAAGAACGTTTATGTTGATGCTACTAGTACATATGTAGGAGGCTTAATTGGATACGAGAACTGGAAAGAAAGAGGAGTATATACAAGCTTCGTTGTTGGAGATAATGTAAATATTAATCAAAGAAATACTACATATGGTAATTATGTTGGTGGTATTTTTGGATATGGTTCAGGTAACGATATAACTATTGCAAACTCTCATGTTAAAGGTAATGAGAGAGTAGGTGGCATATCAGGTGAACATAGTAATAGATATATTTACTATAATTATGTTTATAATACTGAAGTTGAAGGAAATACATATGTAGGTGGCGCTGCTGGTAGAAACCAAGTAATGTATGGTTCTCTTGTATATTATTCAAATATACATGGTACTAGCCAAGTTGGTGGTGTATCTGGTGCATGTTCAGGTTTAAGTATTAATGGATGTGGCTCAGTTGGAAATACAATTACAGGTACTGAATATGTCGGTGGTATCATGGGTTATATGGGCTCAACATCACTTTCATATGATTTCGTTAGAAATACATCAGTAACAGGTGAAAACTACGTCGGTGGTATCCTAGGATCAACATCAGTAACTGATAATACAATTCAATATTGTGTATCTAATGCAACAGTAAAAGCAACTAATGCTAATGCTGGTGGTGTTATTGGATATATTAAAAACTTAAATACTACAACATCAAGATATAGAACAAGAATTTGGCATGATATTATTGCAGGAAGTAGTATTACTACTAATGACTTCGGTGGTGGTATCGTAGGTAAGACAGATGTAGGTATGTATAAAGATCAATTCCATCATTTGTTTGTAAATGCTGATATTAAATGTGATGCTATTAACTGCGGATATATAAATGGTACTGATGATACATATTCAACTGCTATATCTAGACTATTTATATATGAAGATACTGGACTAATTAAAAATGGAACAAGAACTCCATTTAAGAACAGTACTCAAAATGCTACTGGTAGTATGTTTGGTAGTGGAACTAAGAGTGCAATCGCAACATATGCTCAAATTAAAACAAATGCATTCTGGAAGTCTACAATGGCTATTAGTAATTATTCATATGATGCTAATAGCGTAACAACAGTTTATCCAAGACCAAATTATGCTCAAATTCAAGCAGTAACAATTCCTGATACTATTAATATGATGCCAACATCATTTGTAGTGACATATAAATTAAGCGGGGATTCAACTAAGACAATGCAAGAGTTTAGTGCATTACCAATGCCAACTATAGCTCCTACATTTAATACATTAGGTTCAGGAATTAATGAATATCATGAATTACCAAATGCTGCAGCATATGTTTCATCAATTGATACAATTAATATTGATTTTGATTTCATTGATGAAGATTCAAAATTAGTATTAGATGATAAAGAGTATCCAATAGATAGAAAAACTGTTACATTTAAATATGATTTCAATAATGATTTAGTATTTAAAATAACAGATGGTAATTTATTAAGAGAATTTAATTATTCAAAAAATGATATTATGAATAGTATTAGTGTACTAAGTAATAACTATTATCATATTAAAGATAATCATATTATTACTAATGATAGTGAAATAAATATATCAAATGCAGTTAATTTATTTGATAATAAAGTATTATTAGATAATGGTAATATTTATGATATAGATAATAAAGAAACAATAGATAATGCTATTACAAATTATCAAATGATAGATGTAATTCCTTTATATGAATTTGAATATTTAGATGAAACTATTAAAACATTCTATAATTATTCATTAGTTAATGATGAATATTATGAAGGACAATTATTTGTAAAAGATGGTGAATTAGATATTATAGATTCAGAAATATATAATAAGAAAGATAGAATAATAATTGATAAATTTAATAATAAAAACTACTTATTATATTTAGATAATGGTGGATCATTACATAGTCTAAAAGATAATATTAAATATCCTGATGAATTTTATAATATAAATATTAAAGATATTAATACAAATATAAATACAAGTACTGATTTATTATTTGTATTATATCAAGATGGTAATTATATTGTATTTAACTATAAAACAGGAACATTAATTGATAGAAGTGTAGAGGTTAAACCTTCTTTAGCATCATTTATTAAATTATCATATAGCTTATTATTAAATACTCCAAGTTTAGATGAACCAGTTGATCTTAATTATAAAGAAACACAAAAACTTATATCTAAACTAAATGATGCTTCAATTGAAGATGTATTACAATCTGGAGATAGAAGTAAAAATGATATAGCTGTAAATCCAAATGGTACTAAAGCTAAATATACTATTAAATATAACCCTAAAACAGAAGAATATGATGTTATTGAAGTAAAAGTTGAAAGTGAAGATTCAATAGTAACTCAATTAACTAGTCCAACTGTTCAAGAAGTTATAAAAAATAATGAAATATTATCTGATTATTATAATATGAACTTCACTAAAAAATCATTAAGTGCTACTAGTATGATTCAAAGATTAATATTTATATTATTTGGAGTAATTATTCTAGCATCAATAGTTATTCTTGGTGATTTAGTCATTAAAAAAATTAAAGTTAGGAGTTAAATATGAAAAAGAATAGAACAATTATTATATCTTCATTAATCATAGTATTAATTCTTATAGCTATAATATTAGTAATCTTTAATAAAAATAATGATACTACTAAAAAGTATCCAGAATGGACAAAAGAGGTTACTAGAGTAGATTATATGAGAATTAATGACTATCTAAGTAATAGTTGTAATTATAAATATTACACTCCTAACTTTAAAATAAAAGATGATATTTTATATGATAGTGATGATAATCTAATAAAAGAAAATATTTTTACTATTAATTATTTAAGCTATGGTGATTGTAAAATAAGTATGATATTTGTAACAACATTAAATGGAAAAGTATATTATGTAAATAATTTAGTAGATTCTAAATATAAGAAATATCAATTTATTGAAATAAACGATGTATCTAATATAGTAAATATTGTATCTGATATAGATAACAATGTTATAGCTATAGATAGTGTTGAAAGTGAAACAAATATTAATGATTATATTGCTAAAATATTAGAAGATTAAAGTTTAATAAACTTTAATTTTTTAATTATATATGCTATAATTTCTAATATAGGTGAATCATATGTATGATGTAAATGTATTAAAAAATTGTGGTATTAATATAAATAAGTGTTTAGAGATACTTGGAAATATTGATTTATATAATGAAACTATTAAAGATTTTATGGATACAGTAAGTAATAAAATCAATAATATGACTTCTAATCTTGAAGAAGGTAAATTAAATGAATATTCTATAGATTTATTGTCTCTAAAGAGTGATGCAAGATATTTAGGATTTGATGAAATATCTAGAGTAATTGCAGACATTGAACCATTTACTATTAAAAAAGATATTGAATCAGTTAAAAAGGAACATCCTAATCTTGTAACTCAAGTTAATGCATATGTAGGAGTAGCAAGATTATATTTAGGAGTAGGTACACCACAAGATGTTGAAGCTTCTTCAATATTAGTTCAAAATGGAGCTACTATTAGTACTGAAAATGTAATTCAAAGCAATAGCAATATTGGTATTCAACCAGTAGCGCCAGCAGCCCCAGTAAGTGTTGTTCCTCAAACATCTGCACCCGTAGTTAAGATAGACTTTAGTGGTGGTGGAGGAATTAGACCTATTATTAAACCCAAACTAATGAAAGATAAAATATTAATAGTTGATGACTCTCCAATGATCATTAAGTTCGTTCAAAAATTTCTATCTGAAGATTATGAAGTTATTTCTGCTAATGATGGAGAAAAAGCTATTAATTTATTAGATGATCCTAATTTTAGAAAAGATTTAAAGCTATGTTTACTTGACTTAAACATGCCTAGAGTAGATGGATATCAAGTATTACAACATTGTAAGGAATTAGACTATTATAAAGATTTACCAATTGCAGTAGAAAGTGGTGTTGAAGATACTGCTTCACTAGATAGAGTAAACTCATATCCAATAGTAGGTATTCTATTAAAACCATTCAAAGAAGCTGATTTAAGAAGAGTTGTAGAAAAGAGTTATGCAACATACTTTTAATAATAAAAAATAAATAACCACTAGTTTACGTGGTTATTTTTCATTTTATTGACTATAAAGACTATTTTATATAAAATTATATTTAGAGAATACTGATTCAAAGGAGGTAAATATATGAATCACAAAGTAAACGACGTTGGAATACTATATGAAGATGCTAAAGAACTATATGGAAAAGTAGTTAAAGAACAAGCAGATAATATCATTAATGATTTAAATGCAGCTATTACTATTTTAAAAGATAGTTGGAAAGGTGCAGATGCTGGTGTACAAATTAATAATGTTGTAGATGTATACAATGGTATGGTTACTGTTAGAAATGCACTTGCTCATTTAGCTGTTGATGCTTCTTTAGTAGCAGTTAATTATCGTGATATTCAAAGATTAAATAGTGCTAATTTAGATCCATATCAACCACTTGAAATGGATACTGAAAAACCAAATATGGAAGCATATTCTGATACTAAGAATACAATTGATATTAATACTAATGCTGCTAATGGAAGAAGCAAATTAGATGCTTGTAATGATACATATGATGATTTTAGAACTGCAGTAGATAGATATTACAATGGTATTATGGATAATTGGCAAGCTGGACCTGGTAGAAATCAAGCAGATGCTGCTTTTGCTGAATTTATGAATAATGCTACTAAATACAAACAAATTCTTGAAGATGTATCAAGAAGTATTACTACAGCTCTTGCAAATTACCAATTCTAAGAAGTATTTATATACTTCTTAAATCTTAGGGAATGAAACTCATTTCTTAAGATGTGAGAAGCATATTAAGGAGTTATTATGACAAATGATGAAACATATTCTAAAATATTACAAGCCTATAAGGGAATTCAATCAAATTCTAATATTATAGGTGATTTATTGTCTAAATTTGTTGTAAATAAGAAATCTGTTGGATATGGTGTATATAATGATACACAATATTCAAGACAAATAGATTTGCCAACTGATGCAAGTGCATATAAAACTGCGATGCAAGCAGTTTCTGAAGATGTTGGTGATATATCTGAATTAATAAGTAGAGTTAAATTACTAAGAGATAACACTGATGCATCAGGTGATTATTCTTATTCAGTAAATGATTTAAATAGTTTATTAGATACATTAAATAACATGAAATCTAAAAGAGAAGACGTTAGAGCTATGCTTTATACTATAATGAATAAATCTGATAGCATGGTAGCTCACGCTGATAAGCTTAACATTGGATCTTATGGTGGATCTGGTGGTGGCGGTGGCTTCTCTGGCGGAGGAGGAGGCGGAGGAGCTTCCGGTGGTGGTGGAGGTGCTGCTCAACCAAAACAACAAGCACAGCAGCAACAACAAAAGCAACAAGACCAGCAAAAGCAAGGACAAAATCAACCTAAATATGAAGGATTTACTCCTGAGAGTTATAAATCAACTATTCCAATTAAATCTAATGTATCAAGTGACTTAGGTAATTCATATAATAGTGTTGTAGGTAATAAAGCTAATATAGGAAATATATTATCTGATTTTGTAATAAATGGTAAAGCAATAGGAGCAGGTATATATAATGATGGTAAATCTAATCTAGGAAGTGATTCTGTTCAACTTCCAACTTTTGATCAGTTACAATACGCTATTGATACAGTTAAACAAGATGTTGCGGATACAAAACAATTAATAGAGAATTTTAAAGCTGATATAGCTGCTTTAGAAGCAGATATTAAAGTGCAACAAGCTGTACCACCATATATAACAATTGGTAGCGGAACTGAAAAAGATCCATATGTACAAGTACCTAACCCAGATTATCCAGCTGCTCAAGCAAAGATTGCTGAAGATCAAGCTAAAATAGCAGATGATACAGCTAAGATGAATGAAATGATAGAAGACTTATCTAAGAAAGAATCTGTGTTTAATGAATTATTAACTTACTATAATGGATTATATGAATTAGCTGGTAAAAACATGGATTTATTTGTTGGATGGAGTTTATATAAAAACATGGATATAAATGGAGGGAAACTTTCATTTGGAGGTAAAGCTTTATCTGATGCTGAAGCTTCTAGCATATTCGCTGCAATGGGGGAGAGATTAAACGCTAATGCAGGTAGTTATGCATTATCTACTGATGCTACTAAAAAGAGTCAATATGACTTTAGTGATACTGATTTTAAAACTATTCAAGGAGCTGTTGGGGATGCTCATAAATGGTTTGAATATAAATTAGGTAATGGACCAAATCCATTTGAAGGTGCTGCTCAAGCTGGAACACTTGGCGCTACTGCTAGTGGAGCTCAATTAATGAATCTATCTAGTGTAACTCAAACTTCTAGTGGTACTACAGGACTTACTAAACCTTTGGGATTAAATGGTAATAAAGGTACTGATTCAATGGAATATAATGAAGGTAGATATAAATTAGGAGATGGTAAAGAAGTTAGTTATTGGACAGTAAGAGTAGCTGCTGATAATCATCCATATTTATATACTGCTGATTTAGTTCAAGATAATGTTCCTGCGGGTACTAAAATGGGACCAGATGGTATAACATCTACTTTCCCATGTGCAAACCCACTTACTATGGCACAACAATCAGGTGCTACACTTGCTATTAATGGTGGACGTATAAATGCTGGTCCACTTGTAGCTGATTCAAAAATGCTTAGAGCTATTGGTGAAACTTCTAAAGCTAAGTATATAGTTGGTGAAACATTGTATATGACTTCTGATGGTAAACTAGCAACAGTAACTAATACGGACGCAAACGGAAAATATGTTGCTGATCAAAGACTTAATGAAGTTAATCCAGAATGGGCTCTTATGGGATTTCATAGAATATTTGATAATGGACAATACATTCATACTAAAAATAGGCCAAATAATGGTGAAATGAATGATGGGGAGAAGCATCCAAGAACATTTATTGCTCAAACATATAATGGTGAATATATAGTAGGTGTTGTCAGCGGACAACGTGGTTCAGAAGCTATAGCTAATGGTGAACCAGGCA